>R21__coassemble_1422_pt1 | contig 16097 bp, 16 predicted proteins | sample R21__metabat2_high_PE_038 | metagenome-assembled genome bin R21 | reverse complement strand
GTGCTGGAACAGCATGATGATTACTGATTCATTATTAGAAAAGATTCAAAAACTATAGTAAAAATAAATGACTGGCTATTAAACCAGTCATTTTTATTTTTGGTATTTGATAGAAAAACTATTTATTTGTTAAATCTAGTCCGAAATATTTAATTGATAATTCGGCTAATTTACCATTTTCTCTTAACTGCTTGATAGCATCATCAACAGCTAAGCGGAAACTTTCTGATTCGCTACCTTTTCTAAATGGAATAGCTACATCAGTTGTTTCTAAGTAGACAATCTTTAGTGGAGCATCTGGATGAGCTGCCATATATTCCTTATATGATGCTTCAGCATTTAATGTAGCAGCACATGTGCCTCTGATTACTAATTCAAATGTTTCAGCTAATGTAGGAACGATACTGACATTTGCACCACATTCTTCAGCAACAGCAGCATATGAAGATCCTAATGAGTTACAAGTAGAAACGCCATTTAAATCTTCAAACGATTTAATGTCTTCATTATCTGTTCTGACAATCAGAGCAGTGTTGCCATAGATGTATGGCTGTGAGAAATCGTATTTCTCTTTTCTTTCTTCGTTAACGTCAATGCCATTAACAACGATGTCATAACGCTTGCTGTCCATACCAGCTAACAAACCACCAAAATCAGCTTCAACGAATTCAACTTCAACGCCAAGAATTTTAGCGATTTCTTTTGATACTTCAACGTCATAACCGACTAACTCATCTGTTACTTCATCATGATATGTCCATGGAGACCAGCAGCCTTCCATTGCGACAATCATCTTATTGTTCTTTTTAATTGTTTCGAGCTGATCAGCATTTGCAGGTTTTGAACAACCGCATAAGCAAATCAATAAGGATAGAGCGAGTAATAAGCTAATCTTTTTCATTGTTTTCCTCCCTGTTCATTAACTGTATAAATTGCTTAGTTCTTTCTTCTTTTGGATTTTTGAAGAATTCAGTTGCTGTGTTTTCCTCAACAATAACACCATTTTCCATAAATATAACACGATTAGAGATGTTTTTCGCAAAACTTAACTCGTGTGTAACAACAATCATTGTCATACCTTCATCAGCAAGTTGTCTGATAACATTAATAACTTCATTAGTTAACTCTGGGTCTAAGGCACTTGTCGGTTCATCAAAATAAATGATTTCTGGGTCAGCGGCTAAAGCTCTGGCAATGGCAACACGCTGTTGCTGTCCACCTGACAATTGGTCAGGATAAGCATCATATTTATCAGGTAAACCAACTTTATCAAGGAAGTGCTTGCCGATTTCATTAGCCTTTTCCTTGTTCATTTTTCTAGCAACAATTAAACCTTCTGTAACATTCTGTAAGGCTGTTTTGTTTTTGAAAAGATTATATGACTGGAAAACAAATCCCGTTTTCTTTCTGATTTTGTTTATGTCGTTTTTAGAGATTGTAGCAAAATCATAAGTGACATCATCAAAAGTGATGCTGCCTTCTTCAGCCTTTTCCAAGAAGTTTATACAACGTAATAAAGTAGTCTTACCTGAACCACTTGGACCAATGATGGAAATGACATCTCCATCATTTACTGTTAAGTCGATTCCCTTAAGAACATCTAATGTATCGAATGTTTTCTTGACGTTTTTAACAGTAATCATAATGACTCCTTGTGACTGATATAAGAACTCAATTTCTTTTCACCAAGTCTCTGTACTTTTGTTAAGACAGTAGAGAAGATTAAGTAAACGATTGCTACTTCAATATATAAAGCTAATGGTTCCCAAGTACGGGCAACGATTCTTTGAGTAACCATAAACATTTCCACAACAGTAATATTGGATGCTAATGATGTGTCCTTTACCATACCAATCAATGAATTAAATAAAGAAGGGAAGGCTGTTCTTAAAGCCTGGGGTAAAACGATTCTTCTGATTATCTGAACATAACTCATTCCAACACAATAACCCGCTTCTAACTGCCCTTTATCTATTGATTCCAAAGCTGCTCGCATAGTTTCCGCACAATAAGCGCCTTCGTTAATACTGAAAACAATGATAGCTGCTGGAATTGGATTTAAAGTAATGCCAACTGAAGGTAAACCATAGAAGACAACAAACAATTGAACCAGCAAAGGTGTTCCTCTAATTACCCAAATATAGAAACGGGCAATCTGTTTTAAGACCTTGATATTGGCAAACTGTACTAAAGCTGTGATTGTGGCAATAATCATTGCGCATGAAAAAGAGACGATTGTTAAAGGGATTGTTACAGTTAATCCCGGTAACAATATTTTCCAAAATGATGTTAATAAAATGTTTAACAGTCTCTCACTCATATCAAAATTATATGTTAAACAGGGGTTAAAAACAATAATACTGCTCAAACAAAAAAAGGACCAAATGGTCCATTTAACAACAATTATTATTGATCCTCACGCAACATCATATTGAGGCTACGACATTCTAAATAACTGTCGCATTCCGGCATTTTAAAACTGATCATAAAGGCATTGTCAATATATCTGTAATCGATATGTTCGCCATTTAAATAGAATGAATATGAAGTGTCAGTAGCGATGACATCATACTTCAATACCACCAGATCACCGGCCTTATATTGGTCTTTTCCATTTTGATAAGCGTCTTTATAGTCATACTTCAGTGTATAAGTCTTTTCCTTCTTCTTGAATAATTTACACATTGTTTTTCTCCTTATCAGATTATTTCAAAATGTTTTAATGCTTTATATAAACCATCGTTATCAATATGGTCACATACATAATCGCCACATTGTTTAACTTCGTCTTTACCATTTCCCATGACAACACCATTTTGTGCAAACTTAATCATTGGGATATCGTTTTCTCCATCGCCAAAAGCCATTGTTTCATTTTGTGGAATATCTAATATTTTAATTAATTCAGCTATGGCTTTAGCTTTATCACAACTGTTGGAGACAACATCATAACCATAATCATTCCAAACTTCTAAATGACAATTAGGAGTCATATCTTTGGTGAGTTGAATCAGTTCTTCACATTTCCCGGGAAATATTGAAACCATATAGAATTCATTGCCACTATATGGCTTTATTGGTGGAACAGGTGAAGATACACCGTTAGTGACATATTCAACAACTTCATTAACATAGTTAATGTAGTAATCATTTTTTTCGCAGATAACTAGTGGCATGATTTTTTCGTTAAAGATTTTTAATAGATTTTCCTTATCTTCACCAAACATAGGCAAGTGATAAATGATGTTATCATCTTTATCAAGAATTAACTGGCCATTAGTATAGATGTAATAATCAAATGACATTGGCATATCAAAATACTGGTCAACTTCATATTTACATCTGCCTGTGCATAAGCAGGTAATTACATCCTTCTGTTTTAATTCGTTAAATGCCTGAACAGTTGATTGTGGGAAACAATAAGTAGAGTGTGAATAAATGGTTCCGTCAAAATCAAAAAATATAATTCTAGTCATTTTGCTGCCTTTCTGATACATAACTATATTAACAAAAACAACCACATAAGTGTATTTTAAAAGACACCTTTCGGTGTCTTTGTTTTAGTAATCAATTCGATCCATTATCTCTTTAACAAATGACCTATCGAATTTTTCAACTTGTCTGTCATAAGTTATTAAGCCGTTAACCTCATCCTCAACGTCTGAAGTTTGGGTATAAATGATAGCCGATAATCCATTTTCAATTAGTGGAATGATTTGTGTGTCGTGTAATTGTTTAAAGGCATTCTGTAAAGCCTCTTTATCCTGGTAGCCTTTATAACCATAGTTAGCGTCGTTATATGTATGGCCTTGTATTGGCTGGTTATATCCACCATATTCAGTTAGAGCAATTACTCTTTCATCTTTCTTAAACTTAATTTCATTGAAGTAGATATGACGGCTGCATAAATCTCCACCACCCTGATCATGCCAACCAGAAGCGTGGTCAACAGTTCTAGTGTTATCTAAACTTCTCAATAACTTTTCATTTTCTAATGCATCAAACTGTCCCCATCCTTCATTGAATGGCACCCACATAGCAAGTGATACGCAATTATATAGCAGATGTACTGTTTCAATTAACTCATTTTTGTACATATCTTTTGACTGCTGCTGTTTTCTAGCAAACAAGCCATAATGATTATCTTTAATATGGATATCCGCAAATGGTAAAGCAGCTGTGCAAAGGAAGCTGTATTTAGTACCACCACTTACCATATCCTGCCACAATAACATTCCATATTTATCGCAATAGTAATAGAACATTTGTGGTTCAATCTTGATGTGTTTACGGATGGTGTTGAAACCCATTTCCTTCAACATGATCACATCATCTAAATAAGCCTGGTAAGATGCTGGAGTATAAATCCCATCTGACCAATAGCCCTGGTCTAATACACCCTTATGGAAATAAGGCTTATTGTTTAGCATTAAACGTTTATAACCTTTATCATCTTTTCCAACAGAGAACTTACGCATTCCAAAATATGACTGAATGAAGTCTTTACTGTTATCAATGAAGAAGTCATAAAGGAATGGGTTTTCTGGAGACCAGCTAATCATATTATCAATCTTGATTTGACAATCAGCTTCTACTGTTCCTTCATAAATGACTTTATCTTTTTCTTTAATGATTAAATGGTAACTTTCCTCACTTCCGTCAATATGGAATTTAACAGTCTGATTATCATAATCGATATCTGTTTTAACTGCTTCAATATGCTGGGCAGGATAACTTTCTAACCAGACAGTCTGCCAGATACCACTTACTGGTGTATACCAGATGCCGCCTCTATCAGTTGACTGCTTACCACGCGAATAGTAGGAAGTATCACTGTAATCTTTAACATAGACAATTAATTCATTATCTTCTTTTAAGTAATCAGTAATATCAGCACTGAATGGTAAATAACCACCAGTATGTTCCTTAACTAATTTGCCATTGATGTAGACTTTACAAATCTGATCAACAGCACCAAAGTTAATAACAACTCTTCCTTGGTTAAATCCTTCAGTTAATGAGAAATGATGTCTGTACCAAAGAATATCTTTTGGTGATAATTGTTTTTCTACTTGAGATAGTTGGCTTTCTAATGGGAAAGGAACAAGAATCTGACCATCATATTTATCAGGTAATGTTTCCAATCTGTTAATAGCGTAATCCCAATAACCATTTAGGTTAATGTAGCTGTTTCTAACAAATTGAGGACGAGGATATTCAGGTAAAACATTATCTGTATCTAGCTGTTTTCCATATTCTGTCATTAGGTTGTAATGCTTATTATTATCTTCTCTCTGGACCGTTTGTAGCCACTTGTAACAAAGCAACAGTAATGCGGCAACAACTGCTGCGGCTACCCAGATTGCTGGTGTAGGGACCTGTTTAACGGTTCCTAAATCAACATATGTCTGATTAGAAGATTTTATAACAGCAGCGCCAATATATGGTCCAATTATCATTGGCAACATAACACCAAAGATCATTCTGATACCCTGGAATCCACCGGCTTTTTCTTCAGGTGTACAGTTACGGATATTGCCATTAATGATGGCTGTAACAATTAAGTTTCCACTCATCATAATGATGCCTGAAATGATTAATGGTACAGTTGTTCTTACAACAGCCATTAAAAGTAAACCGACAACCAGTAAGATAACGCTTGGTTTAAAGAACTTATCAGCACCAGCCATATCAATAACTTTACCAGCTAATACTGAAATAATTGAAGCAACAATCAATACAACGCCTAATACGATAGCATAATCAGTAATACCTAAATAAGATTGGATATAGATAATCATATAAGGCATGAATACCTGTGTAGAAATACTTAAAACTAACAATAAGATGAAAGAAACATATAACTGTTTGTTTTCTTTTATAATGCTTGGTTTAAAACCATAAACAATATCTTTGAAGAATGAGTTAGTAGATTTATGTGTGTTTTCATCATCAATAAAGAAGAATCCGGCAGCACCACCAAGAGAAACTAAACTACCGATAATGATAAAGAATGTTGACCATTTGCCTTGTTGAGTTAAGGAATCCAACAAGCCAAAGATAATCAGCATACTAATTAATGGCAGTGTGGCAATTACAGTTTCAAATTTACCTCTTTCCTTGCTGGTCACATTATCAGTAATCCAGGCATTGAAACAGGCGTCATTACTTGTTGAACCAAAGAATGTCATAACACAGTCCATAATGACTGCTAGTGTACCAGCAAAAGCAATCGGTTGGGCTGCCTTAAAGATGCGGGCAACATTTTCCAGATTGAGGAAGGCAAACATGATAACTGTTAAGCCCCAGATAAAGTAGCCTAAACAGATAAAGATTTTTCTTTTACCAAGTTTATCAGATAAAGCACCCATTAATAGGGTTGTTACAGTGGCAGTGATGGCACTTAAAGCTACCATTGCGGCAATAGTATCAACAGTACCGGAAAGGCCATAATAAACAAAGGTGTTGAAATACATGTTTTCAACAGTCCAGGCCAGCTGACCGATTAAGCCAAAGCACAAAAGAGCTAGCCATAATCTAGTTTGTTTTTTCATAAAAATTTCTCCTCAACTTTTATTCTTCAACGTTTTTCTTTTCTTCGTCATTACCGCCTAAAAGTTCTCTTAACTCATCAACGGTCATGTCTACATCATTATCTCTATTTGAAAGTCTGACTGAGTTGTTCAATAAACTCATTGAGTTGATACGATATTTTTCACCATTGTAGTAAACAACAGAATTTAGCTTTGGTAATCCTTTTCTTAACTCTTTATAAGCGTCATCTTCGTATTTTAGACAGCACATAAGCTTACCGCACTGGCCAGATAATTTAGCTGTGTTAAGGGCTAATAATTGGTTTTTAGCCATATTGATAGAAACGATGTCGAAGTCATCTAAGAATCTTGAACAGCATGTTTCCATACCACAGTTTCCTAAACCGCCAACAATCTTAGCCTTATCACGAGGACCGATCTGTCTTAATTCAATACGGCATTTAAATGTAGAGGCTAAAACCTTTAAAAGTTCACGGAAGTCAACTCTTTCATCAGCGACATAAGAGAATATAACTTTACTGCGATCTAATGTGTATTCAGCAGAAATAAGATTCATATCCAAACCTAAATCATCAATGCACTTTTTACATCTAAGCATCAAATCATCTCTTTCAGCTAAGTTTCTTTCCTGCTGTCTGACATCGTCTTCAGTTGCTTTACGTAAAATTGGTTTTAAAGCTAAAGAAATAGCGTGCTCACTGGCATCCCTGATATCGGAAATTAGTTCACCTAATTCCATTCCTCTAACTGTCTCAACTACAACTTTATCACCATATTTGAATGAGTCATCATTAGTGCCAAAGTTATAGGCTTTCTTTGAATTGTTGAATTTAACCGCAACACAGTATTTAAAACTGACTTCTTCAGTTTTGATTTCTTCTACTTCGCTCATGTTTTATACCTCCAATAATTTGTATAACATCTGGTCTGCTAATAACAGACAGTTACCTGCTCTGTTTAAAAAGTCTTTTGTTTCAATCATGGTCTTAAGCCATAAAGGATAGTTGAAGTCAATGCTTCTAGCTGTTTGTAACAGCTTCTGATAAGTCTGATCTTCACTATTGTAATTGTTGAGATAATCTTCCGCAAACATCAAAGCGATGTCCAGGAAGTATTTAAAGGTCTCTCTAAGCTGACCATTATTCTTTTCTTCTTTTTCTTGAGGATCAATATCATCATCAGATTTTTCTTTACCTTTAGTTTTGCTGCCAGAGCCTTTAATGGTTGTTAAAGTGTTCTGTAAATAGATAGCTCCCATCTTTGGGCTGTCGAAGAATAGTGATGTAAACTCACAGAATATCTTAACAGCTAAACTGTAAGATTTCTTTTCGATGATGCTGTTCAATTCATCAAAACTGCTGGCCATACTGGCAATTAAATGAGCATCTAATGGGTCGGCACCATGTTCAATTGCACGAGTGTAGAATGATTCTCTGTTTAAAGGACGGAAGTTTAAAATCTGACAACGGGAAACGATTGTTCTCAAAACTCTTTCCTGTTGAGTTGTAATAAAGATTCCTGTTGTATTACCAGCTGGTTCTTCAATGAATTTCAACAAAGAGTTAGCAGCCTTGTTTGTCATGTTTTCGCAATTATCAATAATGAATACTTTTTGACCAGCTCTTTCCAAGGCAGTTCTTTCAAACTTTGACTGTAATGCTTCTACCTGGTCAATCTTGATTGTTCCATCTTTATCATCAATGAAAACGACATCGAAATATTCGTTATTGGCAACACGTTGACAAGTTTTGCACTGTTCGCATGCAAAGACATCTTTATCCTCACATACTAAAGATTGAGCCAATAAATATGCCGCATTCTTTTTGCCAGTTCCTTTATCACCAACAAAAAGATAGCAGTGTGATAAATGATTACTGCTTAGGGCATTATAAAGCGTCTGATAGACGATTGGCTGTTCTTCTTTAAGTACGTCTTTAAACATTTTCTTTAATCTTTTCGATGATTAGTTTATAAGTTGCTTCTGCTACTTCCTCACGAGATTTAGAAGCATCAACAATCTTAATTCTTTCTGGGTATTTTTCACAAAGAATCTGATATCCTTCCTGCACCTTTTTATGGAAGTTCAAACTTTCAGCATCAAGTCTGTCTAAGTTTTCTCTTCGGCAGGCGATTCTCTTTAATCCTTCCTCAGCATCAATGGCATAGTAAATTGTCATATCAGGCATATGCTGGTCGATGGCGAAACGGTTGATCTCGAGAACCTCATCCATACCAATACCTCTTGCATAACCCTGGTAAGCTAAAGAAGAATCAACAAATCTGTCACATACAACAATCTTTCCTTCTTCTAATGCTGGTAAGACGACTTCAACTAAATGTTGACGTCTGCCAGCAGCATAAAGTAAAGCTTCTGTACGGATGTCCATAGCTGTATTGTTAACATCTAATATGACACGTCTGATCTGTTCAGCAATATCACTTCCACCAGGTTCTCTAGTCAATAAAACATCGTAGCCTTCCTGACGTAATTTATTTATTACTGTTGAGCAGGCAGTTGTTTTGCCGCTTCCGTCGCATCCTTCAATAGTTAAAAATAAGCCTTTTTTCATAATCTGATTCCTCTTAACAATTATACCATAATATTACTTACCAACCGAATAATAACCATTTTAGAGTATAATGATTTTAGTAAACTTTACTTAAGAGGTAACAATCATGGAAAAAAGAAAGATGATTTTGGATTGCGATACCGGTCATGATGATGCGGTAGCCTTAATGTTAGCAGGTTCAAATGAGAACATTGACTTAGTTGGTGTTACAGTTGTAGCTGGCAATATGCGATTAGAAAGAACATTACCTAATACCTTATTTGTCTGTCAGCATACAGGTATTGATGTTGATGTTTATGGTGGTATGACATTGCCGCTAATAAGAGATCAGGTAACTGCTCCAGAGATTCATGGTGTATCTGGCTTGGATGGCGCCCGCTTTGAAAACATTACTAAACAGCCTGGTGATAAGCATGCCGTACAGTATCTTATCGATACATTAATGGCTTCAGATGGGGATATTACATTAGTTCCAGTTGCACCTTTAACAAACATTGCCATGGCTATCAGAATGGAGCCAAGGATTGTTGATAAGATAAAAGAAATCGTTTTGATGGGAGGATCAGTCGGCCTTGGTAATACTACTGCTTCAGCAGAATTCAATATCTATGCTGACCCAGAGGCTGCTTATATTGTTTTCACTTCCGGCATCAAGATTACCATGATGGGATTAGATATAACTAGGACAGCAATCGCTACAGAAGAAGTCATTCAGCGTATTGAAAAGATAGGCAATAATGCTTCCAGATTATTTGCGGATATCTTAAGAGTAGCTTATGAAAAGCAGAAAGATAATGGTATGGGTGGTGTGCCTGTCCATGATGTCTGTGCAGTATGTTATTTGATTGCTCCGCAGATTTATACAACAAAGGACATGTATGTACAAGTCGATATCAACCATGGACCATGTTATGGAAGAACAATCTGTGACTATTATGGTCAAAGCGGAAAACCGGCAAATGTCACTGTTGGTTTAGCTGTAGATTTAGATAAATTCTGGGATATTGTTGCCCAGTCAATTGCCAAGTTAAAGTAGTATGAATGAGTTAATTTTAAAGAGAGTATACCGTCATTTTAAAGGCGATTATTACCTGGTTGAAGATGTAGCAAAACATAGTGAAACTGGTGAAGAATATGTTATCTACAGAAAGCTGTATGATGATGGTTCATTATGGATAAGACCTAAGGAAATGTTCCTCAGTGAGGTGGATCATAATAAGTATCCTGATTGCCAACAACAGTACCGTTTTCAGTTACAGGACATCAAAAGTGTTAAAAAATAGGAAAGGTTTTACAACAAACCTTTCTTTTTGTCTAAAAAGTCAAAAATAAGGTGGAACAAATATTATATCGGCATACCGATATACAAAAAAATCGTAAAAAATAGGTACTTTGATAAAAAAATAAGAAATTTAACAATCGATAGTTCGTTTTTGGCTAAAATTCACACATGTAAAAACATCAAAAAAGTCCTTATTTAAAGGGTAAAAATGAATGTTTGACAACCTAAAAAGATGTTAAAAAGCATCAGAAGAGCAAAAAGTTTGTGAAATACCACCTGTTTTTAGCAATATTTTCAATATTGACAACATATCGGTAAACCGATATAACAGTATAGGGAGTTTGGGCAAACTTTATGATGATTAAAGATATTTTAGAGAAGAAAAGTATGTCAATGTATCGCCTTAGTAAGGATAGTGGAGTTCCTTATACCACTATTCAGGAGATAGTTTCCGGTAAGGTGAGCGTTGAAAAATGTTCTGCAGAAACAATATATAGGATTTCTAAAGTTTTAGACATAAAGATGGAAGAGATTCTAGAACCGTTTATTGGTCAACAATCAAGTTTTGAAACATTCAAAAAATCAACACGTCAACAAGTTAATAAGCTTGGCGATTTTGAGTTTATTGGCGAAGTATTAGAGAGAAATGATATCCGTAATTTTCACAAGAAGAAAGCATATCCAGAGTGTTACTATCTGTTGGCGATGATCGATTATTTATGCAACGAAAACGGCTTACCTTTATTCAGTGATTACGATGATATCCGCAAAGAGAAATTACCTCAACCTCTATATCCAACTGAAGTAGTTTCTTTATCAACAGCTTTAAAGGATGATGATATTTTGCAGGAGGCATATCGAAATTCACTTGATGAGTTCAGACGTTTCAATATCATTGAGACACAAGTAAGACAATGATAGATAGTAGAGGAAAAGAATATGTGTACAGGATTTATAAAAAAAGGTAACGATATAGTTTTTGGTTATAACTTGGATATCGACCCTAATGTCTGGAATTATGGTTTATATAAAACTAAGGATTATTTTACCGTTGGCATTAAAGTTGGTAGTACTTTGTATTTTACCCATGGAGTTAACAAAGAAGGCAACTTCTCAAATCTCCCATATATGAATGGTGATGAAAGTCTAAACAAACCAACTAGCAATAAAGAAAGAATCGACTTACTTACAGACAGATACATTAGAAACAAATATTCATATCAAGACATTGAAGAAATCATTAAAACAAAATCTATCGTCAATGTTAAAAACGGTTCTATGCATTCTTTAATTGGTGATAAAGAAGGACACATTCTATTAATTGAACCAGGATATGGATATAGACAGATTGAGGACAATTATGGTTTAGTATCAAACTTTCCGCTTTTAACTGAACTGGACGATTACTCAAACCCCTTCTATGGTAAAGATAGGTATGATATCGTTGAGGAAATCTTAAAGAACTCAACAGATGACTTCTCAGCTAAAGATGGCTTAAGACTTTTACAGGCAGTTAAACAGGAAGGTAAATGGGGTACAAGAGTCTCCTTTGTCTATTCACATAATGAGCATACTGTCTATTATTGTTTAGATGGTGATTTTGAAAACATTGAAATGCATAGATTTGTTTTATAATAACCGAATGAAACTGATTACATTTCAAGAAATTTGAAGTAAACATTTTCTATTTTTAATGAATTGATATTATAATAATAAATATGCAACTGCATATTGTGTTTTGCGCTTAAAACAGGAGGTATTAAATATGAGTGTTGAACAGCAACTTATAACTAACATTGAACAAACCGTAAACCAGTTATATCCTGAGACTCTTCAGGATGGTATGGTCATGATTGAAATCCCAAGAGATAATTCAAATGGAGATTATTCAACAAACATTGCCATGCGTCTTACAAAGGTTTTAAAGCGCAGACCTCAGGAGATTGCTGAAGAAATCAAGGATGCATTATTACAGAATTGTGATGATGTTGATAAGATTGAAATTGCCGGTCCAGGTTTCATTAATTTCTGGATGAAGAAAGATTCAATCGCTAATGTTATCAATACAGTAATTAACATGGGTGACAGATATGGTGAATCTGACAGTGGTAAGGGTGTTAAGTATCTTGAAGAATATGTTTCAGCAAACCCTACAGGACCATTACATTGTGGACATGCTCGTGGAGCAGTATGGGGCGACAGCTGCGTTAAACTTTTAAACAAAGCAGGTTATCAGGCAACTAGAGAATACTACATCAATGATGCTGGTGCTCAGATGATGAATTTAGGGAAATCTCTTCTTGGAAGATACAGAGAATTGTTTGGTTTAGATTTCCAGTTACCAGAAGATGGCTATCATGGACCAGATATTATCGAAATTGCTAAAGAAATCAAACAGAATGAGGGAGATAAATACCTCAATATGCCTGAAGAGGAAGCAGTTTTAGCACTTAAGGAAGTTGGAAGAGCTAAGGAACTTGAAAGAATCAAAAGAGACCTCGAATACTATGGATGTGAATTTGATTCATGGATTTCTGAACAGTGGATTGTTGACCAGGGCTTAGTTGATAAAGCTATTGAACAGATGCAGAGCATGGATCTGTTATATGAACAGGATGGCGCAATCTGGTTCAAAGCTACAAAGTATGGCGATGACAAGGACCGTGTTCTTAAGAAGTCAGATGGTTATTACACATATATGACACCTGATATTGCTAACCATATTTACAAATATGCTAGAGGATATGAAATCTTAGTTAACATCTGGGGTGCAGACCATCATGGATATATTCCAAGAATGAAGGCGGCTATGGAAGCACTTGGTTATCCTAGAGACAACTTACAGGTTGACATTTGTCAGATGGTAAGAATGGTTGAAAACGGACAAGAAGTCAAGATGAGTAAGCGTACAGGTAATGCCATCACATTAAGAGAGTTAATTGATGATATCGGCGTTGATGCTACAAGATACACATTCTTATCAAAGGCTCTTGATACACATATGGAATTCGATTTAGCTTTAGCTAGAAAGAAAGACAATGATAATCCAGTCTTCTATATCCAGTATGCTTATGCGAGAATTTGTTCAATCTTAAAGCAGAGCAATTTCCAGCCTCAGGAAAGCTATACATTATTAGTTGATCCTCGTGAAGTTGACTTATTAAAGCATATTGCTGCATTACCATCAACTGTTGCTGATGCTGCTGCAACAAGATTACCAAACAAGATTTGTAACTACTGTTATAAATTAGCTACATTCTTCCATTCATTCTATGGTTCATGTAAGATTAATGACCCTTCTAACCCAGAGTTAACAAATGAAAGATTAGCTCTTATTGAAGCAACTAGAATCACTTTAAAGAATGCTTTATGGTTATTAGGTGTTAGTGCTCCAGACCATATGGATAAAGAAGATGTAAGAAAAGAAGACTAATCTTCTTAAATCAAAAATTAAATTATTAGAGAACTGACTTTGTCAGTTTTCTTTTTGTCATTCTTAAAAGAAACAATAGATTGTGTTAAAATGAAAGAGCATTCATATTAGTGAATTAAATATCTTAGAAAAAGGAGACGGAAAAATGTTTGAAACTGATGAAGGAAGAAAAATGCACATTGGAATCAGAGAGGGAGATGTTGGCGAATACGTTATCTTACCTGGTGATCCAAAAAGATGTAAATTAATTGCACAATACTTTGATGATGCACAGTTAATGGGCGACCATAGAGAGTTCGTTACATATACTGGTACTTTAAATGGTAAGAAAGTATCTGTATGTTCTACAGGCGTTGGTGGACCAAGTGCTTCAATCGCAGTTGAAGAATTATACGAATGTGGCGCAAGAACATTCATTAGAATTGGTACTTGTGGTGGTATGCAGTTAGATGTTATGGGTGGCGATGTTGTTGTAGCAACAGGTGCTATCAGAGCTGAAGGCACAAGCAGAGAATATTGTGATATCGAATTCCCAGCTGTACCAGATTTAGATGTTGTTAATGCTTTAAGACAGGCATGTGATAACTTAGATTACCCTCACCATGTAGGTATCGTTCAGAACAAGGATGCTTTCTATGGACAGCACAGACCAGAAGCATTACCTAATGGCCAGGAATTATTAAGAAAATGGGATTGCTGGTTAAAGATGGGAGCTTTAGCTTCTGAAATGGAATCTTCAACAATCTTCATTGTTTCACAGTTCTTAAGAGCAAGAGCAGGCGGCTGTTACTTAGTAGTTGCTAACCAGGAAAGAGAAAAACTCGGATTAGAAAATCCAAGAGTTACTGATACAGACAAGGCTATCAGAGTTGCTGTTGAAGCTGTTAAGATCTTAATGAAACAGGACGAAGAAAAGAAGAAATAATGAATAAAATAACAATTAACGAAGCGGTCAAAAAGTCATTACAGTTAAAAGCGCAAGGCTATCCAACAAGTATGTTGGGAATTGGCCCAATGTCTTTTAATTTGATTAGAGCTACTATCCAGTTAGGAAAAGAAAAAGACTGCCCAATTGTGTTCATTGCTTCCAGAAATCAGATTGATGCTGGCCAGTTTGGTTATGGCTATGTTTGTGGCTGGGACCAGAAGACATTTGTGGACAACATTAAAAAGATTGCTGAAGAAGAAAAGTTTGATGGCTTATGTTATATTTGCCGTGATCATGGCGGGCCTTGGCAGAGAGATAAGGAAAGAAATGACCACATCCCTGAGCAGGATGCCATGAAGATTGCGGTTGAATCTTATATCGAAGATATCAAAGCTGGTTTTGACTTATTACACATTGACCCAACTAAAGACCCATTTGAAATGGGCAAAGTTATTCCATTAGATACAGTCTTAAGCAGAACAGTTTACTTAATTGAAACTGTTGAAAAAGAAAGAATTTCTTTAGGCTTACCAGCTATTGCTTATGAAGTTGGAACTGAGGAAACTAATGGTGGATTAACTGATATGGGTACATATGAGTCATTCATCATCCGCTTAACAGAAATGCTGGATGAAAAGAATTTACCTCATCCAATTTTCATTGTTGGCCAAACTGGCACCTTAACAAGAAAGACAGAAAACGTTGGTCATTATTCAATTGAAAATGCCATTAAGTTAAGTGACATTGCCAATAAATATAATGTTGGTGTTAAGGAACACAATGGTGACTACCTTTCTGACAGCATTCTTCTCACTCACTTAGCAAGTGGGGTTACTGCTGTTAACGTTGCTCCTGAATATGGAACAGCTGAAACATTAGCATTCCTACAGTTATGTGATGTAGAAGATGACCTAGTTGAAAATGGTTTGTTGGAAACACCTAGTAACTTAAGAAAGACACTTACTGAACATGCTATTAAGTGTGGCAGATGGAAGAAGTGGATGTTAGAAGATCAAAAGAATCTGACAGTTGAAGAAATCTTTAAAGATGCGGATTTATGTTATGAGATCTTAACAATTGCTGGTCATTATACATTCAATGATGAAGAAGTAAAGAAAGAAACAGAAGTTCTTTACCAGAATCTAAAGAAGAATGGTATTGATGGAAACAGATATGTTGTTAATGCGATAAAGAGATCAATCGGCAGATATTTTGAAGATTTGAACCTTGAAGGTTTAACAACAAAATTATTAGAAATTAAATAATTAATTAGCCCCTGTAGGGGCTTTTTAATTAGGGAAGATAATTGTGGTATCATTTAATATAGATA
>R21__coassemble_1357_pt1 | contig 16646 bp, 8 predicted proteins | sample R21__metabat2_high_PE_038 | metagenome-assembled genome bin R21 | reverse complement strand
TCATTAGTATGTTATAATATCCATGTAAAGTTGCATCGTGGATGTATAAGAGTGAATCAATGATTCATATCAACGAAGGTTGGCCGGCTTGAACGTTGGTTATTTTTTTGTTTAAGGAGGAAGAGAATGAAAAAATACTATAATAGCAAACCACGTCTTGATGATAATGGAAATCTTGAAAGAACGGGGTTAAAAATCAATGGCATTTGTAAGGGCGTGCTATTACCTGGCGACCCTCACAGATGTGAAATCATGTCTAAGTTCTTTACAGAACCTCAGTTTCTTGGACGAGTAGGAACCTATGCTGCTTATTCTGGTAAAACACCAGAAGGTGAAGACATCTCTGTTATGTCTAGCGGTATGGGATGCGATTGTGTAGCAACCGCCCTGGAAGACTTATCATTTGCGGGTGCTTCCACAGTTATCCGTGTTGGTACATGTGGTGGAGTCATTCCTGGCACTGTTCCAGGAACAATTGTGATTGCTTCCGGTTGTGTAAGAGGTGAAGGTGCTTCTTATGAGTTGGTACCACCAGAGTTCCCAGCTTATGCTGATCCATATGTTGTTAAAGCATTAACTCAGGCTGCTAAAGAATTAGGTGAGGATGCAATTGTTGGTATGTACAGATCACATGATGCTTTCTATGTTGAATCAAAAGCAGCTCATGAAGGCTTAAGAGAAAGAATGCAAAAATGGATTGATGCTGATGTCAAGGTTGTCGAAAATGAATCAGGAACTCTATTCACTTTCGGCCATTTATTAGGCTTAAAAACTGGTACAATCTGTGTCGCACTTGGAAGTATGTTTGATGATTTAGACGAAAATGGCAATGCTATTTATGCAGCCTACCAAGACCCAAAATACTTACAGTCTCGTATTGAAAAAGTAACACAAATTGCTATTAGGGCAATTGAAATCTTACAACAGGAGGGCAACATCTAATGAAGTACAAAAGTGTATTAATGACTCATGCTGATGGTGGAATGCATCATCTTGGTGTAAAGAGTGAAGATATTTGCGAAAACGTCATTCTGACACCAGACCCTATGATGGTTGAATACTACAGCAAGTTTATGGATAATGCCCAGCTGAAAGGCGATTATCGTGAATATGTTACTTATACTGGCACATACAAAAACAAGCCTTTAACAGTAATGTCATGTGGCTTTGGTTGTATGCCTATGGCTATTGCTATTGAAGAGTTGAAACATATTGGTGGAATGAATATTATCAAGATTGATTGTAATGTTGCTATCCAACCAGAAATTGAATGTGGAACTATAATCGCCGCAAAAGCAGCCGTAAGAGGTGAAGGTGCATCAAAAGAATATATTGATATTTCTTACCCAGCTGTTTCCAATAATGAATTACTTTCTAACCTGATTGATGAAGGTGTAGAAATTGGTTTATTCAGAAGTCATGATGTCGAAAATCTTGAATCGCCATATGCTCCTAATGGCATGGAAAGAATTAAAAAGTGGGAAGATATCGGTGTTGATGTTTTGGATGGTGAAACAAGTTCAATGTTCGTTGTTGGCAGTTGCTTACAGATGAAAGTTGCTTCCTTAAGTCTGATTAAAGAAAACTACATCACTGAACAGAAACTTACTGATTTAGATTCAGGAAGAAAGAAACTATTTGAAATTGCGGCTAACGCATTAACCAAATAAAAACAAATGGCTCGTTTGAGCCATTTTCTTTACTGTTTGTTTGCGGTTAATTTGTTATAGAAATAGTAGATAGGTATACATGCCAATAGCAGTACAGCATATCCCATAAACAGAGGTTCATAACCTGATTTAGAAATAATGACTGCACCAATTGCTGGTCCTAATGCATTTCCTAAATCCTGGCCAATGTAGCAAGTGCTGGAAGCAACACCGCTCTTTTTAATGCCTAACTGTTTAACAGCTTCTGTTTGAATAGCAGCTGATCCTGTTCCCTGTCCAATTGATTTTAAAACTGAGGCAATCAAAACAACAATCAAAGTATATGATTTAGCAAACACAGCCGCAAAAATTGCGGAAATGACAAATGATGGATAAAGAACAAAGGCGATTCCTTTTCTGTCAATCAGTTTACCAGTGAATGGCTTGCTGGCCATTGTGGCAATTGAACCAACGGTATAGAATAAGGCAATATTGTCGATAGCTCTGCTGTCACCAAAGTCTTTTAAGTAATAAAGAAGAATACCATTACCAACTGAAAGAACACCGATTAAGATTACATACATCCATAACTGATAAGCGAAGAAATCAGACAGTCTGAAGACAAACTTCTCTTTTTCTTCTTTCTGGTGTTTGTATGGTAATACTATTGTTAAAACAATACAGGTAAGGTTCAATAAAGAAGCGTATAGGAATACTTTTTCTAAGCCGAATAATTGTTGGACAAGATCACCTAACTGTGGTCCTAACATTGTAGAGATAACAGTACCGATGGCAATATAACTCATTCCTTCACCCATTCTGCTCAATGGAATAAACTCTGCACCAAAGGCCATTGATACAGTTCCAGAAATACTAAATGCCACACCATTAAGGATTCTGACAAAAACCAACATTGGAACAGTATCCGAAACAGAATATAGAACTAAGCATAGTATTGTTAAAAGATAGGATATTATCATCAAAACTTTCTTATTATATCTATCGGCCGCAGCACCACAAAACGGCCTGCCAACTAAAGCTACCCAGCTCATCAAACTGGAAATCAAGCCTGTTATTTCCAGTGGTGCTCCCCTACTTACCAAATACTCTGGTAGTATTGGATTAACCATATATGAAGAACTGCCACTGATAACGCTCAGTAACAATACCAATATGAATTGAAGGGAGAATATTCTTTCACTACTCTTTTCCATTAAAAACACCATTCCTACATTATAATTGTATAATTTGCAGAAATGGTGTTTCTTTAAATAATCACTTAATTGTTTCAACAAAAAACACTTTAAAACAAATATTATATTCTTTGAGCATTTTACACAATTATTAAAAATGGCTATGTTATAATGCAATCGTAGTTAAATACAAAAAAAGAAAAGGAGAGAAAAATGAATATTACAAACGATATCCGCTATGTAGGTGTTAACGATCACAAAGTTGACCTATTTGAAGGCCAATACGTTGTTCCTAATGGAATGGCCTACAACTCTTACGTTATTCTTGACAATAAAATTGCAGTCATGGATACAGTTGACAAAAACTTTACCCACGAATGGTTAGACAATATTGCTAGCCAACTTGGTTCAAGAAAACCTGATTATCTAGTTGTTCAACATATGGAACCAGACCATTCAGCAAACATTGTTAACTTCTTGAACACTTACCCACAAGCTACCATCGTATCATCAGATAAAGCATTCAAGATGATGGTTAACTTCTTCGGCAAAGATTTTGCTGACAACAGAATCGTTGTAGGTGAAGGTGACACATTAAAGCTTGGAAAACACGAATTAACATTCGTCACTGCTCCAATGGTTCACTGGCCAGAAGTAATCGTTACTTACGATTCAACTGATAAAGTACTATTCTCTGCTGATGGCTTCGGTAAATTTGGTGCTTTAGATGTTGAAGAAGAATGGGCATGTGAAGCACGCCGTTACTACTTCGGTATCGTTGGAAAATATGGTGCTCAGGTTCAGGCTTTATTAAAGAAAGCATCTGCTCTTGATATCCAGACTATCTGCCCACTTCATGGACCTATCTTAACTGAAAACTTAGGCTATTACCTTGGCTTATATAACACTTGGTCAAGTTACGAAGTTGAAAGTGAAGGAATCGTTATCGCTTATACTTCTGTATATGGCAATACAAAGAAAGCAGTTGAATTATTAGCTGATAAACTTAAAGCAAATGGCTGTCCAAAGGTTGTTGTTAATGACTTAGCAAGAATGGATATGGCTGAAGCTGTTGAAGATGCTTTCAGATATGGTAAGTTAGTACTCGCTACTACTACTTATAATGCTGACATCTTCCCATTTATGAAAGAGTTCATTAATCACTTAACTGAACGTGGCTACAAGAACAGAACAATCGGTATGATTGAAAACGGCTCTTGGGCTCCACAAGCGGTTAGAGTTATGAAGTCAATGTTAGAAAAATGTTCTAACATCACTTATACAGAAAACAACGTTAAAATCATGTCTGCTATTAATGATGACAACAAAGCTCAGATTGATGCTTTAGCTGAAGAATTAACTAGGGACTATGTTGCACAGAATGGCGAAACTGCTAATAAGAGCGATATGACAGCCTTATTCAAGATTGGTTATGGCTTATATGTTGTTACTTCAAATGACGGCAAGAAAGATAATGGCCTTATCGTTAACACTGTTACACAGGTAACTAACACTCCTAACCGTGTTGCTGTATGCATCAACAAACAGAACTATTCACATCACATCATTAAACAGACAGGCATCATGAATGTTAACTGCTTATCAGTTGAAGCTCCATTCTCTGTCTTTGAATCATTTGGTTTCAGAAGTGGACGTACAGTTGATAAGTTTGCTGACTGCACTCCATTACGTTCAGATAATGGTTTAGTATTCCTGCCTAAATACATCAATGCCTTTATGTCATTAAAGGTAGAACAGTATGTTGATTTAGACACTCATGGTATGTTTATCTGCTCAGTAACAGAAGCAAGAGTTATTTCCGATAAAGAAACAATGACTTATACATACTACCAGGAAAATGTTAAACCAAAACCTCAGACAGAAGGCAAAAAAGGCTACGTCTGCAAGGTTTGTGGATATGTTTACGAAGGTGATGAATTACCTGAAGACTTCATCTGCCCATTATGTAAACATGGTGTTGCTGACTTTGAACCAATCCAGTAAACAAGTTCATTTAAGCATCTTAAAAGGATTCATTTCTGAATCCTTTTTTTTATTGATTAATGTAATCCAAATACTGTTGCCAACTCATTCTTGGCTTAAAATTTTCAACAATATCTTTAATTAATTGTGGCTTACTTAATAATGCCTTAACACTGTTAAAGATTACTTCAGCCGTTAACACATAAGTAGTTTGTGGATCATCAACCATGAAGTTTTTTGCGTGTGGTACACCAACAAATCCACCATATCCAATCTGGACAGTTGGTTTAAAGACACTGATATCGCCAATGTCCCCTGCAGCCATTGAATAACTGCCTTCTTTGATTAAATCCTTATCAACCAATTTGCACATTTCTTCATAGATTACTTCACTGATTTCTCTACTTTGAACTAATGGCAGATATCCAGGCATTGTTTTAACGGTTGCTGTAGCACCTAAAGCCATGGCACAATATTTTGCTGCATCATCAACTTTTTTAGAAACATCCAATAAAGTGTCTGAATTAATTGATCTGACATAACATTCATATACTACTCTTTCCGGAATTGTATTAACTGTCTGTCCACCTTCAGCGATGATACCATGGATTCTGATTGAATCTTCTTCTTTAAATGTTTCTCTTAGCATATTGATAGCATCATTAAACAATGCATAAGCGTTAAGTGCATTGATACCTGCTTCAGGTGCAATAGCTGCATGAGCTGCTTTTCCATTGAAAGTAATGCGTTTATATACAAATCCACACAAATCTGAATTGAGGGAGAATTTATATTTGCTGGCTGAAGTTGCATGTAAATGGTAAACAATATCAACATCATCAAATAAACCTTTTTCCAACATGTTGACTTTACCACCAACATATTTTATTTTTCCTTCAGCCATAAGTTTTTCTTTATAGTCAATGTCAGTGTATTCTTCAGCTGGTGTGAAAAACAATGTTACCTTACCATCGAACTTTTCCTGTTTTAAAGCAGCCATGACACCACACATTACTGCACACTGACTGTTATGGCCACATGCATGAGCCGCATTATTATCATCTGGATTGCAGAAAGGATGCCCTAATGTTGGAATAGCATCTAATTCAGCAATCAGGCCAATATGTGGTTTACCATCACCAATAGAAACAGAGAATGCTGTTTCAAAACATTCATTTTCAATAGTAAAACCTTTGGACTTCAAATACTCAACAATGGTTTCCTTTGTTTTAAACTCTTTATAGCCTAATTCAGGACATCTTAATATCTTCTCGGCTAATTCAGTAATCTCTTTTTCATTAATAGTGCTCATAACGCATTCCTCATCCCATAGATATATTTTATAATGTTACTCTTTCAATTTCATTCATTAAATTAGATAAACCATCTTCAATTGCGCTAATTAAAGAAATAGTGTTCTTTCCCCAGCCGGCAATTACCGTAACTTTTTCATCTTCTAACAACTTCTGTATATCACCTTTTACATCAATGATATAAATCCAACAGTCTTTATTCTTCTCACGACGATACTCTTCAATATCCTTAGAAATAGAATTGTAGTCACTGTTATGTTGCCAGTCAGTGAAATAAATAATTCTGTCATAAACCTGTTGCTGCTTCATTGCCCATTTAAAAGGCAAATGTAAATCGGTAATGGTGCGATAAACTGGGACTTCACTGCAACATTTTTCTAAAACGGAAGAAGTTGCATCTTCGTCAACAAAATATCCTTTACTATCCACTTTACCCTTTAGCCAAGGCACATCCTCACTCGCCGCAGAGAAGTACAACATTGTACTGTCCTGACACTTTTTCTGACTCATTACAGCTAACAGTCTGGCTATGTCACCATATGTTGTTAAGTTGTTATCGCCAATTTCTTTTGTTAAAGAACCGGATACATCAACTGCTAACAATGTATTCCCTTTTAAAGTTGGTAAGTTTTGATATTGGTATTCAACAGCCTTTTCTAACGACTGTTTAACATCATTGTTCAGCATTCCATTTTCTTTCAAAACCTTATAACAACAATAGTATTTATGTGGATACAGATTTGCCTTAATAACCTGTTGATAATCTGACAGATCAGCTAATACACTTTCAATATCGACATCATTTTTAATCATATTTTTCAGATTACTAAGTTTCTGTAAATAAGTGAGTTTATTGCTGTCAATAAGATTCTGCCAAGTTTGCTTGTTATTACCATTTACTGACAATGCTTTGTTAAGAGTATCAGGTCTGATTGTTTTTTCAACTATACCTTTAAATAAAAGATTTCTTTGTGGACTGGTAGCCTTTGGATGACATATTTTCAAAAGATCAACTATGTCTGTTGACTTATCACTGTAAGAAAAAGACAGAAGTGTTTTTTCATCAAAACTGTTCAATAAACGATTTATATTTTTCTTAATGACAGATAAGTATGGTTTGGCAGTAATGTTATGATAAAAATCAACTAACTTACAAATATCATCAACGCTCTTGATGACATTATCAAATAACAATTCTGTTTTGTTGGAATCATTAACGATTATCATTGTTGCCAATAATACACTTACACTTCTTCTGTTTTCTATATTACGTAAGTAAACTGCCAATTTGACCGCAAATAAAACATCCTGGTTTATAACTTTATCCATCAGATTAATAAAATCATAATCTTTTGGTGTCAGTTTACTAGGATTTAAATTTGTATAGGTCATTGTCTGCCACAGCAGATGTTGCTTGTCTGTCATTTTACTTACCCTATTTCACTGTTAAAGGTTTACAGAGAAATATTGAAAGCAGTCTGGTGATTCTTCACCAGTTAGTATCAAAAGTATCCGCTTTCCCACTACTATAAACCAATTGAATAATAACATTATTATGGTTGCTTTACAAATTACGTTAGCCAACAAAAAAGGAGCCGATTAATATCGACTCCTTAATTTGTTTTTAATATCTGTTAGTTGAAGAATTCTTCTTTCTTTCTAACAAAGTAGACTACAGCACATGCAGATGCAACGCTTGTAATCATTAATGTAGCCATTGGGTTAACAACGCCTGTATCAGGTACTGTGCAAATGACATCTGCACGGTTACGGATACGGATACGAAGGAATGGTCCATCTGGAGCGTTGAATGTATCATCATATGAAGAGATACCTGTTACAGAAATGTTGCAGCCAACTTCTAAGTTCTGAACTTCATTTTCTATAGTGATATAACCATCGATGAATACACGGCAGACATCGCCATTTGCATCCTTAACCATAATAGTCTGAACTAAACCATTTTCAAGTCCGAAGCTTACAACTGTACCATTGACAGTGATCAATTCACCAAGGTGAGTCAAATCGTTAATGTCTTTAGATGTTACTTCTGTAGGTGCGATTACATAGTCAGTACCAATTCTTTCAATTGAGCTTACCTGTAATTCAATTTCACCCTGGTAGAAATCAGTAACGCCTGTAACACGAACCTTATCACCAATCTTGAAATCACCAGCAACTGGGAAGCAGTTGATTCCACCTGTCTCGTCCTGTACATAGATACAATCGAAGAATGCTGTGTCTCTGTCATAACCAGAAGCGTTAGATGTTACGATACCTTCGATAACGAACTTGTAACCAGCTTCAGTCTGGCTTCTTACTGTGTCAATATCAGTAACCTTAACTGGGTTAAGCATCTTTAATAAGTTTTCACAAACTTTGTAGTTAGAGTAATTCTTTTCAGCATTGCTGTCTTCAACAGTAGCCTGAACTTCGAAGTTACTCATGAATGCTGCACCAGAAGCGATTACCATACCCTTGCCTTCGTTTGCTTCTGTAGCAAGTACTAAGACACGGTCATCACCATCTGCAAATGGATATAACTTATCAACCTTACCATCGCCATCTGAGTCTTTAGTATAAGTTGAAGAATGTCCGAATACAGCTGTTGTAACGTTAGGATTTACTGTTGCAGAATTAGTAGCCTGGATAGAAGCAGAAGCTAAGCGTGATGGTTCAACCATGTAAATTGAACATCCACCATACTGGCTGAATACTTCTGTGTACATACGATCATTTGGATGATCTGGATCATACTCAACACCTTCAAGTAAGAAGTTGTCATAGTTATATGATGAGAAGTACAATCTCTGAGACTGACCACCATTTAATTCATCATCAACAGTAGCGTCATCGTTAATTCTTAATGTAGAACCGATTGCCTGTAAGATATCATTCTGAGCTTCAGCCATATGCTTAATATCCTGATTAGAAGTAATGACATCATAGTTTTCATAGTAGTCTGACCAACCAGCAACGATGACTACGCCACCATTGTTGTTGAACTCCGTAATAGCTGCAAGTTCAGCATCTGAATATGTTCTAGGATCTGACTGTGCAGCAGCTAATCTACGAGAAGGTGCTGTGAAGATCATTGCAACATACTTAGGATTACTACATGCTGCTATTAATTCTTCGGAAGTCTTTAACTCAACTGTTCTTACTGAGTATTCTGCAGCTAATTGTGAGAAGTTACCCATATTGTCTGCATAGTTACCAGCAACGTATTCGTTGTAGTGAGAAGCATCGATACCAATGTATACTAACTGCTCAGCATCAAGAACGTCTAATGTTAAGTCCTTAGTGAATGTGTATTCCTTGCCATCGAGTTCGACAACTGCTGTAACAGTAATTGTATAAATCTTAGCAAGAGTTGGAGTGAAGTTGAACTTAACAGCTTTTGTCTGAGCAGAACCCATTGTGTAACCAGTAGTATCTGTACCAATTACTGTTGAACCATCAACTGTGTAAGTTAATGACTTGATTGTAGCTTCACCAGCTTCACTATTGAATAATGTAGTTGTTAATTCAATTTCTTCATTTGTAACTGGAGTTGATGTTCCACTTGCGAAATCAGAGATACCAAGTTTTAATGTATCGCCAACCCATACTGGAGCAGTAACTGCTAAGTCACCATCGCCTTCTGTTACACGGATGAAGTAGTAGCTGTAATCTGCTGGTAATGTAACTTCTAATTCACCTCTAGACAGTTCTTCCTGTTCTGTCCAACTATAAACTGTCTTACCAGAGTTAACAACAACTTCGACCTTTGAAATAGAATCTGCATAGTCTGGATCATATACTGATACCTTAATATCCAAGCTATCTGGTACTTCTTCGATGATAGAACCGAGCATATAATCGTTAACTGTGTACTGGATTTCTAAGTTCTTATCTTCAGTAGCATATACACGATACTGACGGATTGCACTGTATAAGCCTTCAACTGAGAAGTCATCTGTTAAGATAACGTCACGTGCATCGTTCGCATTTCCCCAATGTCCCTTATGGTTATCTTGGTTATTTGTTGGAGCAACGTGCCAGCCTTTATCCAATGCCTTGATGTATTCTTCATAGCTTGGGTAATAGCCACCTGAACCGATAGCGCCTTCACCATTACCAACTTCAAGCAGGTAAATACGAGTATCGATAACTGCATCATAATATGAGAAGTCAATGAATGTACCGAATGTTGTACCTGGATGGTTGAACTGGCTGATTGAATCAACACCAGCTTCCTGGCTTAACAGACTGTAGTATGCTTGTAATCCAGCATTGTTTGTCTTGTTATTTAATGTTGTATTATTTCTTGAAACGATACCTGGAGTATTCCAAGTATTCATATGTCCTGGACCACCTGACCAAGTCATTTCAAATCCGGCAAGAGCTAATAATGAATCACCATAAGCTTCATTGAAGTTATTGATTGCGTTGTTATATGATGCCCACGTGTCCTGGCTAAATGCAGTTGCTTGTGACATATCATATAATGCTGCTTCAGGGTTTGCTGCGCCTGATTTATCGAAATAGTTTGAGTGATCTGTAAATGCTACGAACTGAATATTAGCACTATCAGGTAAATCCTGAATATATTGTAGAGCTTGAGCTAATGTGCCAGAGCCATCTGAGTATTCAGCTGTATGTGAATGTAACTGACCGAAGTATAACTGGAACTGAGCTGTACCAACAGTGAATGACCATGATTCTTTTGCAGTCTTTTCATCAGCTCTTGTAACTGTGATTGTAACTGTAACCTTACCATCAGCCATATCTTCTGCAGGAGTGTAACTGATTGATGTTCCATCAACTACTGGAGTTACTTCAACGCCATTAACTGTCATTACAACAGTTGGATTTTCACCAGCGTTGAATACATCTGCTCCAATTGTAGGTCTCTTATTATCACCTGTTTCACTGTTACGTGATGGAGTAATATTTCTGATAACTGGTTCATCTGCTACTTCAACAGTAGTTTCACCAATGATATCAACACCCTTTGTGTCCTTACCAGTAACTCTGATTACTAAGCTTTCGCCTGTTACCATTTCTGCAGGAACGACAACATTATAATTTTCATCAAATGTTAATTCTGTTCCATTAACAGTAACCTTAATATCTCCTTCAATACCGAAGATTGCATCGATAGCGAATGAGAATGTGTAATCTAAGTTGATATATGCCTTAGTTGTATTGAATGTAACTTCTGGTTTATTTACAACGTCACCAGTCAATACTGTACCATCAGCAACTGGATAGAAGTTGAATTCGAAGATTGATGCACTTGAAGACTTGAATGTCCAGCCTGAGTAACTGCCTGAATAGTATTCAATACAAACTTTTGAGTTATTGTATTTAGCTGCTTTGTTGTACATGATGTAGCCATCATCTCTCTTTTCAAGAGTCCAAGTAGCATAATCATTATTTGTATCAGTGAAGAATAGATCTTCAGCATCATTTGTTGCTAAGTACTGACCATCACTTACGAATTTGAATTCATCTCCGCTTCTTTCTACATGGAAGACACGTGCGCCATTGCCACATACTGCTTTGCCATCTTCAATCGTTGCTGCAACGCTTGTTAAAGCATTGCCCATGTCATTGATTAAACCGAAGACACCTTCAGCATCAGCATTGTAGATTACTACAGCATCACCATTATTTGGTAAACCACCAGTTGGTGCTGGTTCTTCATACTTAACACGGTAGAACTGCATACCATAATTCTTATCAGATAATTTTGATGTACCTGTTGAATAACCACAGAATACCAATTCACCTGATTTAGTAAATGTTTCAATATATGCATTACCATATGAAGTTGTTAATGTACTGCTGTACATATAGAATGTATGATTTTCTTCACTACTTACAGAAAGGTTCCAACCATTGTCATATGTAGTGCTGTTTGAAAGTTCAACATATGTTCCACTTAACCAAGCAGAAATTGTCATTGTTCCCTGAGTGAATGTGTAAACACCATCAGAGATTGATACTGTCCATACTAATGTTGCATCTGGATTAACAACCTTATCTTCTGAAATAGTTGCATCCATTGCTGTTAAGTACCAGCTGCCACTCATTGTTGAGCTTAATGCTTTTGCATTACCTGGATTGTAAATAACAACTGTATCGCCATCTGCTAAATCAGCAAGATCAGTAATTAAGCCTTCCTGAACTGCTGCTTTAACAAGGTATAAATTCATCTGGTAAGCTGTGAAGCTTGTTGCTGTATTTTTAATACCATAAGTAGTGAATGCACCACTGTAATATTCAAGATACTGATTATATGTTTCGTTATAGTTTGCACCAACGTTGTGGATGACAATTTTATCGCCTTTAGTTTCAAATTCCCACTGACCAAGTTCTGTTAATGTACTCTCAAATGAAAGTCCATTACCTGCTTGTGCACTTGTTAAGTACTTACCATCAGAAACGAATGCATACTTGCCTTCAGAAACTAACTGTACTGTTAATACTGCTGTACCTTCTTCAATTGGGAGCTTGTTCTCTTCTGGAGTTGCACTAACAGCTGCAAGTTTAACTCCGTTTGCGGCAGAACCTAATGCCATGTTGCTGCTAATGTGGTGAATGATAATCTGGTCACCATCATTTGGAAGAGTATCCATTAATGTAGCATACTGTTTTTCTACTGGTGGATCTACTGGTGGATCTACTGGTGTATCTGGTTCAGTGTATTCTACACGGTAGAACTGTAATCCATAATTGGCTTCAGTTACATTTGATTCACCTGTTGAGTATCCACTGAATACTTCTACACCACTCTTTGTATATGCTTCAAGATATGCATTTCCATAAGAAGTAGTTAATGTGCTGCTATAAACTTTGAATGTATGATTTTCTTCATTGAATGCTTCAATAGTCCAACCACTGGCATATTGTGGATCATTTGAAAGTTCAACGTAATTTCCATTTAACCAAGCGGAAATTTTCATTGTTCCCTGAGTGAATGTATAAACACCATCAGCAATTGATACTGTCCATACTGTTGTTCCATCAGGATTTACTACCTTATCATCTTCAATAGTAGTTGCAACACCTGTAAAATAGTAGTCGTTATAAATAGTTGAGCCTAATGCAGTACCATGAGTAGGATTGTAAATTACAACTGTATCGCCATCAACTAAATCTGATAACTTAGGGATTAAGCCTAAGCCAGTGAATGGTGGATCTTCTGGTTGTTCATCCAATTTATACAATGTAAAATTAGCATAATATGTGTTTGGCTGACCAGAAATAGTAGTATCTGCGTATTGTCTGAATTTCTCACTACCAGAAGTCCCATTATATGCTAGTGATCTTGCACTATCATCATTAGGGTGGAAGCGGAATCCATTTTCACCAAATGTTACTGTCCATGCATATGGACTAGTTACTTCGCCGACATTGTTTTTACTGCCAGAGCGAGCAAGATATTTTCCATTTGGCAAACATAAATATACACTTCCGTCTTCATTTACGGTAACCGTATAACAATAGCCGTCAGCATTTGTTATTTTTCCATCAGTAGTATACTGAGGATCTACAGATAAGACCCAGTTACTGCTGACAGTGCCAAGTGCCTTATTGTTACTGGCAACTACAACATACTTTCCACTGACTAATTCATCAGCAGAAGTAATAGCGGAATAAGTATCTGTTGATTCTGCTCTGACCATGCGTGTAATAGACATGTTTGAAAAAGCTAACACAATGGTGAGCACAACCGTCAGAAATTTTTCGGATTATTTTCTTCATTGACCTTTACCCCTATTTTTCCGTATACATTTTAGCATTTTTTCAACAGCCTTTTCAATTAAAGAATCACTATACTTAGTTATTTTTTCCTTTGTGTAACATAACTGAAAATTGGGTTGTCTTGAAGTGGTTAAAAATGATAGATATAATGTGTATAAAGGGTGAGAAATATGAAAAATAAACAAAAACAGAAGACTAATTTTGAAACAAATAAAAAGATGACAATCATCGTTTTAGCAATTGCTGCCATCATACTTCTTCTTGGCAGAGTTGTAGTTGTTGATAAAAAAGAACAACAACATAAAACTGGTGATTACGTTGAATATGAAGTCGGCAAAATCAATCAGATTTTAGCTGATAATTGCCAACCAGATGAAAATGCTGATGGTGCTTATAGAGGCGAACAGTTATTAATCGTTAATGTTACTTCTGGGCAATACAAAGGCAAGCAGATGCAGGCTTATAACTATGTCAGCCCACTGTATAACACACCATTAAAAGTAAATGACAATGTTGTATTAATTATCTCAACTTACGAAAATGGAAAAGTTAATGCCTCTGTTTATGAATTCTCACGTTTCATTCCACTAGTTATAGTATTGGCATTATTTATCGTTGTTAACATATTGATTGGTGGAAAAACAGGTGTTAAGTCACTTATTTCCCTGTTATTTACGATTTTATGTCTGTTTTTAGTTCTTATCCCTGCTTTGTTAAAAGGTGCTCCAGTAATTCTGACAACTTATTTAGTTGCCATCTATATCACCATCGTCAGTCTAGTATTGTTGAATGGTGTCTGTAAGAAAACTATTGGTTCTGCCATCGGTTCAATTAGTGGTATCACAATTGCCATCATCTTCTCATTTGTCTGTCAATGGTTAACTAAAATAAACGGTTTAAGAGAAGCCGACACGGAAGCTTTATTACAGATGAGACAAACAGGTGAAGCCGCAATTGGCCTTAAAGGTTTATTAATCGGCGGTATCATAATAAGCTGTTTAGGTGCTGTAATGGATGTCACAATGGGAATTGCCTCTTCAATGCAGGAAGTTGCCCAAGCTAATCCGGATTACTCTTTCAAACAGTTAGTCCAGTCAGGATTGAATGTCGGTAAAGACATGGTTGGAACAATGACAAATACATTGATTCTTGCCTTCTTAGGAAGTGAATTTACTTACATCATTTACCTGTTCTCACTTAGCCTTTCATTCCATCAGTTGATATCTTCTTCTTATATGGCTGTTGAAATGATTTCTGCCTTAGCAAGTTGTGTTGGTATCATCCTTTCAATTCCAATCACCGCCCTAGCAAGTGGCTGGGTCTTTACTAAAAAAGCTAAGTTAACAAATAAATAAACTCATACAAATAACCACAAAAAAAGGATTGGAAATTTCCAATCCTTTGTTTTGTTTAGTCAAGTTCTGCTTTACCAGTATATAACTGATAGTATCTTCCCTTGTTCTCAAGTAACTGTTCATGGTCACCACGTTCAATGATTTCACCATGTTCCAATACGATAATCGCGTTAGAGTTACGAACTGTAGAAAGTCTATGCGCAATGACGAAGACTGTTCTGCCTGCCATTAATTTATCCATACCCTTTTCAATCAATCTTTCAGTATGTGTATCGATTGAAGAAGTAGCCTCATCAAGGATCAGTACTGGTGGGTCAGCAACTGCTGCTCTGGCAATATTCAATAACTGTCTTTGACCTTGTGATAAGTTAGCACCATTAGCAGTTAACATTGTATTGTAGCCTTCTGGTAAACGGCTGATGAAACTGTCAGCATTTGCCAGTTTAGCAGCTTCAATACATTGCTGATCTGTAGCATTTAAGTTACCATAACGGATATTGTCCAATACTGTTCCTGAGAACAGGTTAGTATCCTGTAATACAACGCCTAATGAAGATCTTAATGAAGACTTCTTGATATCTCTGATGTCGATACCATCATAAGTGATAGAACCTTTATTGACATCATAGAAACGGTTGATCAGGTTAGTGATTGTTGTCTTACCAGCACCAGTTGAACCAACAAAGGCAATCTTCTGACCAGGTTTTGCATATAAAGAAATGTTATGTAAAACGGTCTTCTTTTCATTGTAACCGAATGTAACATCATTAAGTCTGATATCACCTTTTAGTTCAACAATACTGCCATCTTTTGGATTCAACCAACCGAAGTGTTCAGTTCTTTCTTCACACTGTTCAATTGAACCATCTTCGTTAATCTTAATATTAACTAATTCAATATTTCCTTCATCTGTCTCAGTTGGAGAGTCAATAATCTGGAATACTCTTTCTGCTCCGGCAATAGCCATCATCATACCATTGAACTGCTGAGATAAGCCATTGATTGGTCCAGAAATCTGGTTAGTGTAAAGTAAGAATGCTGCTAAGTTTCCTAATGTCATTTCACCATTTAAAACCATCTTTGCACCAATTACTGATACAACGGCATAAGCTAAGTAAGAAATGTTCATATTGATTGGGAATAACATTCCTGAGAAAGCATTTGATTTAACTGAAGAATCGTAACATGCTTTGTTATAACCCTTGAAATCTTTAATAATGTTCTCTTCGTGGTTGAAGACTTTAATTACTTTCTGACCCTGAATCATTTCCTCAGCATAACCAGAAATGTTACTTACGTCCTTCTGCATGGAAATGAAGTATTTTCTGCTGCGCTTTGTTAATGTCAAGACAACCAATACCATTATACCAAGAGTCCCAAGCATAAACAGTGTTAATG
>R21__coassemble_1325_pt1 | contig 16955 bp, 13 predicted proteins | sample R21__metabat2_high_PE_038 | metagenome-assembled genome bin R21 | reverse complement strand
TTTGCTGCACTTACCAGTAATTGTTTCTGTAATTGAACTATCTGGTCAATATCTTCACCAGTAGTAGTAATCTTGATTTCCGGTTTATGTTTTAAAGTCCCAAGCCCTGAACAAGGTGCATCCAGCAAAACATAATCAAATGATTCCTGCGAGAAATATTTATCCATTTCTGTAGCATCATAATTAACTGTTTCCACATTTGTTAAGTTATATTTCTGAACATTTTGCTTAATCAGTTCTGTACGGAAATCATATAAATCGTTGGCGATTACCTTTCCTGTATTGTTCATCGCCATGGCAATCTGCACTGTTTTACTGCCTGGAGCAGCACACATATCCAAAACCATGCTGTCTTCTTTAACATCCATTGTTTTAACAGCTAATTGTGATGATTCTGACTGAATGATTACCTCACCCTGCTTAAAATAATCAGTTTCAACGATATTGCCATCATAATAAAGACAGTCATCACAAAAACCTTCAGAGAACTTTTCATCTTTCAATAATTCTTCTTTATCAGTTACCATCGTATTTACTCTTAAGGAAATACGTGGTTCATTTATATCATCCATTAATATCTTCTCTGCCACCTGCTGGCCATATTGAGCGTTCCACATTTTGACCAACCAGTCTGGGTGGGAGGTAGAAATACCTATATCCTGTTGTACCAAGTCATCCTTGTTTACTTTTCTTAATACCGCATTAACGAATGATACCTGACTACCTGATTTAATGGTCTTGGCAATCTGCACAGCCTCACTGATAGTGGCATATTGTGGCTTATTCATTAATAATAGTTCATAAACAGCCATATCCAAAAGCACACAGACTTTCTTGTCTGGTAACTTTTTTACGTACTTCTGCCAACAGTTTCTGACTAAGCGGTAATTGCGTAGTGTTCCATAGAAAAGTTGCGTAATAAAGCCACTATTCTCTTCATTGTTCCTTAAAACAATATTGGAATACTTATTATCAATTAATACTTCGCACAAAGCCTTGTAGGCAATTTCTCTTTCCTTCATCTTTAATCTAGTACATATGGGTCGACATCAACCGTTACAGTCATACTGCCACGGTTAATCTGAATGGTATTATACCACTGCCATACCTTATCAATCATTTCTTCTTTATTCTTTGATTTGATGATTACCCTATAACGGAATTCATCTTTTTTCTTTAACAACTGGCTAGGCCCTAAAACTCTTAAACTTTCATCCTTACGGAAGTACTGGCCACAACTGAAGGCTGCCTCACTTACTGACCTTTCTGTTTTACTATTGAAAACAATGGCGCACATATATCTGTATGGTGGATATTTACCAACATTACGATAACGCATTTCCTCGTTAAAGAAGGAAATGTAATCCTGTTTAACAGCTAAACGGATACCATAATGATTTATGTCATAAGCCTGAACATATACTTCACCACTTTGGCTGGCCCTACCGCTTCTTCCTGATGCCTGAACAATCAGATCAAAAGTCATTTCCACGCTACGGTAATCACTTCTGGACAATGGGGCATCCGCATTGAAGATACCAACCAATGTAACATTTGGATAATCCAAACCTTTGGAGATCATTTGTGTTCCCAATAAAATATCGTACTTGCCTTCACCAAAATCATTGAGAATGGTTGAATGTGAGTCTTTATTTTTAGTGCTGTCGGCATCCATTCTGACGATTCTAGCATTTGGGAAACAGTTCTGTAATTCTTCGGATAATCTTTGGGTGCCAATACCATAGTTACGCCAATTCTTCTTGCCGCATTTTGGGCATGTTACATCAGCTGACTGGCTATGACCACAACTGTGACAAACTAAACTGTTGGAATCTTTATGATATGCCATGGCAATATCACAATGTGGGCACATCAATACTTCACCACAATTAATACATTTCATAATTGGCGTATAACCACGTCTGTTAAGTAATAAGATGACCTGCTGATGCTTTTCTAAGCGATCGGCAATTGCGGCTTTTAATGGAGCGGAAACAATATAGTTACCCTTTCTGATTTCCTTGCTCATATCAACTAAGTGTGATTGAGGTAAACTGTTAGAAATACGGCTTGTTAAACTGACTAACTGGTATACACCTTTAACCGCACGGGCATAAGACTCCAAAGTAGGTGTTGCTGATCCTAAAACAACCTTGCAGTTATGTAATTCGCTGCGGTGTATTGCAATATCTCTAGCATTGTACTTCGGTGTGGAATCCTGTTTATAAGAGTTATCATGCTCTTCGTCAATGACGATTAAACCTAGATTAGAGAAAGGCATGAAAACGGAACTTCTTGTTCCAACAACAATTTTAACCTTTTCATTTTTAACCAGCTGATACTGTTCATATTTCTGTTGGTATGATAAACCGGAATGATAAATAGCGATGTTATTGTTGAAACGCTGTTGGAAACGTTTGGTCATTTGTGGAGTCAAGGAAATTTCTGGAACCAATATTAAAACCTGTCTGCCCTGGTTAATGACCTGTTTAGCCAACTGCATGTATACTTCCGTTTTGCCACTTCCTGTTAAGCCATGTAACAAAATGATATTTTTATCTGTATCATTAATAGCCTTAATGGCTGCCATCTGCTGGTCAGTTAATGGATAAGGTGCTTCAGAGATTGAAAGGTCAGATACCTGAGCTTCTCTTTCCTTTTTGAATACTCTGATATCGCCATTTTTCTTAAACTTGTTATAGCGGTAATCACCAGTAATCAGTTTGAAATCGCCAAGTTTCATAACTTTGTTTTCCAAAGCATACTGACTCATGATGTTTTCATTTATTACTTCCACATAGTTTTCCTGGACAATGGTCTTTTTACTGCTGTTTGGTTTCAAAGCAGCAGGTAACATGCATTGGAAACAGGAAATGGCTGGTGAGACAGTAGTCTTACTCATCCATAAACCTAATTGATACAGTTCATCATTCAAAATTGGTTTTTCATCAATAATTTCACTGATTCCCTTTAATGAATAGCCCACCTGTTTTTCATATTCTTCTAAGCTGTCGACAAATTGACAATGATCAACGAAGCCGACAATCATTCGACCATTAAAATCAACCTTTACCCTTGTTCCTTTTTCGATTTCTACCTTGCTGTTATAACAATAAGAAAAGGTTGTATTCAGTTGTAATGTTGGATGTTCGATATATAAATGGACTATTTGCATACATAAATACTAACATAAAAAGTTAGGTAATTACTTACCTAACTTCATATGTCCTTTGATAATTACAGAGATAACTTGTGCTGCCAATTCAGCATCTTCGTTACATACAACGTATTTGTATTGGTTAATCATTGTCATTTCTTTCTGAGCCTTGGCTAAGCGCTGTTGAACGACTTCCTCTGGTTCAGTTTTTCTGTTTCTGATACGATTTTCCAGTTCAGTCATTGATGGTGGAATGATGAAAATTGTCAAAGCATCAGGACACTGATCCTTTACTTTCTTTGCACCTTCTACTTCAATTTCTAATAGAACGTTTATACCCTGTTCACGCCACTCCTCAACCTTCTGTTTTGGTGTGCCATAATAGTTGCCAACAAATTCAGCATATTCCAGCAGTTCGCCGTTTTCGATTGCCTGTTCAAATTCTTCTTTACTGACGAAGAAATAGTCGACACCTTCCTGCTCGCCGTCACGTTTTTCACGTGATGTCATAGAAACTGAATACTTTAGGTTCAATTCTGGTTTATCGATAAATAGCTGTCTGACAGTTGATTTTCCTACTCCGCTAGGACCTGACAAAATAATTAACAAACCTTTCTTCATTATTGAACCACCTCCCAAATACTTATTATCAACATTATACTAAATCCCATTTAAATTAACAATCAAAGAAAGGCAAATCAATGAAAGAATTTTTTGTTTTATTTCCCGGGAAAAATCCATTAAGGTTTCTGTTATGCTACAATGATTAAGAGGTAAAACAAAATGGCATTTGATGGTATCTTTTTACACCAGATTGTTAAACAGTTAGACTCAATCAAAGGTGGCAAAATTACAAGAATATACCAGATTTCTGATACAGAAGTCCTTTTCGTTTTAAAAGGCTATGCCAATTGCCAGTTGATGATTTCTGCCCATTCTTCATATAACAGAATTCATTTAACTGATCGTGATTATCCAACCAGACAGACACCTTCCAACTTCATCATGTTATTAAGAAAATACTTAGAAGGTGGTGTCATCACTTCCATCCAACAAGTTTCACTAGACCGTTATCTAATTATTGAAGTATCAAGCCGTAATGATATTGGTGATAGAATCAATTTACAGTTATATGTTGAATTAATGGGCAAATATGCCAACATCATCTTAGTTAACCAAGGACGTATCATTGATGCATTGAAACATATCCCACCATTTGAAAATACCATCCGTACAATCCAACCAGGCGCCGTTTTTAAACCAACTGATCCACAAGTTGGAAAACTTAATCCATTTGAAATTGATGAAGTTGATGAAAGTGAAAATCTCTTTGAGCATCTCATCGGTTTTTCACCATTATTGTCAGATGAGTTTGTTTACCGAATGAACAGACATCAAAGTTATAAATCCATCATTGAAGAGATATTGGCCAGTGACAGCGTTTATATCAGCGAAGTAAATGGTGAGCAGTATTTCCATTGTATTCCTTTAACCCACTTGTCAGATAAATGGCAGAAATATGAAATCTGCCAGGGACTTGATTATCTTTATTACAGTAAAGAAGAAAAGGAAAGAATCAGACAGATTACCGGTGACTTATTCAAGTTCACCAGAAAAGAAATCAGCAAATTCACTAATAAAATCGACAAACTTAATCAGTCATTAGCTGAAGCATCTGATTGCGATAAATACCGTTATTATGGTGAAATTGTCTATGCCAACCTGGATAAAATCACTAAAGGCATGAAGAGCGTAGTTTTAACAGACTTTGATGGTAATAATGTCACCATCGCCCTAGATAACAAGTTGGATGGAAAAGGAAATGGCAAGAAATTCTTTACCCGTTACCGTAAACTATCAACTGGCAAAAAATATATCAATGAACAGTTACAGATAGCCCAAAACAATCTGGAATACTTCAATGCCATCCAGCAACAGTTAATGATTGCCGATTTTTCAACTGCTGAAGAAATCAAAACCGAACTGGTCAACAATGGTTATTTGAAAAACCGCCAGCCAAAGAAAAAGAGTAAGAAGTCCTTAGAACCAAACTATACAAAGATTGAATTTAACGGCAAGATGATTTATGTCGGTAAAAACAACATTCAAAATGATTTCGTTACTTTCAAGATTGCCAACCGTATGGATTACTGGTTCCATGTTAAGGATGCTTCTGGCAGCCATGTTGTTATAAACAGTGACCAGCCAAATGAGGCAGAAATCCGTTTCTGCGCCATGTTGGCAGCCTACTATTCCAAATACCGTCAGTCCAGCAGCATCCCTGTTAACTACACACAGGTAAAACAGCTAAAGAAAATCCCAGAATCAAAACTGGGAAAAGTAAGTATGAAAGAATATAAGACCATCTATATCGATATTGATTTAGATCTTCTCAGTCAATATATAACTCTTTAGTTTTTCATTGAGCTTGCTGTAGATGTTATCTTTAAACCATTGCTCATTAGAGCTTTCTACCGCTTCATCAATGCCAAACCACTTAACATCGCTGTTTTCATCTTCAGCGACAACTAACTGCTGGCTATCATCAGCCTCAATAAGATAAGTGATATTCAGATGTAAGTGAGAGGAAACATGTTTTCCTCTTTTTTCATGTCCATCAACAGTTAAAATTTCTATTGAAAGTATCTCATCAGATAAAGCACGGACATTTTTAATGCCACTTTCTTCCTGTACTTCTTTTAAGGCCACCTGCAATAAATCTTCATCACCATCCGCATGGCCGCCTAGCCAACTGTAAGACTGGTAAATATTGTGGTAAGCCATTAATACCTTGTCTCTTGCAGGGTTTACAACCCAACCACTGGCCGTCATATGTTGTAAAACATTCTCACGATAAAAGATATCGTCAACGGTTTTTAACTGTTGCAGAATTGTTTCCTTATCCTGCTGTTCCTGTTGATTGTATGGAACATATTTTTCTAACTGTTTAATTAACTGTTCTCTCATTGAGCAACCTTCTTATATGGTATATACATAATTCCGATTACTAAAGGAACTAAAACAAGGAAACCATATAAATGAGAGCCGAATTTATTTTGGAAGAAGACAAGTGGTGAACCTTCTGCTGCTTTTTCCAAGAACATAAAGTTACAACCATCGAATACCTTGTTGGCTATAAAAGCAGGAATACAGATTATCAAAAGAATTAAAAATAACTTTGGAATCAAACGATAATCTCTGATGACATCCTTATTCAAGGTAACTACAACTGGGTATGCCGCTAATAAGACATGAACAGTGTATGAGTGAATGTGCATGAAACTTGTATAAGGTAAATTGTGCCATGTTGAAAATAACAAAGCAGCTATAGCGCCAGGCAAACAGAATGCCCATAAGAAGTTGCCGACAACCTTATTATTTGTGAAGTAATGATAAGTAATTAAGAAAATGTTGATGCTGCATAAATGCAATGGCAGATAAGTTGGATCCCAGGCATCAGTAATTAACAATATGGTATGTTTAAAAGCTTCATCAGCCAACAAACCAATCACAAACCATTTTCTGATTTTCTTTCTGCCGACTTCATCTTTTTTGTGATAGATGATTGTCATGATGACGGTAAAAGCTACCGCAATACCTAATTCAATGAAATGACCAGTTGTAAAAAAGTCAAAGCCGTAACCGCCAGTTAAATTTTCTTTACACTCCCAGAAATGTTCAAACATAAATAATCTCCTTATAAAACGCTACGATAATATAGACCCCTAGTATAATTTGGCAATACTAGTGTCTGCTGTTTGTATGCTTCAATAATATTTGTAACTTCCTCTTTTGTTTCAATTGTACAATAAAGAATCAAATAATCAATCCCTTTAATATCGTCCAATTTGTCTGCCAGATAGATTGGTGTACTGTTAAAAAGCTCACTTGTTGTAAAACGGCATCTGACTGGGAATTTGATTCCTTTTCTGTCAGTAATGAAACCTTTATGGTCACATTCACCGCAGTTTCTGCCATTTCTTAATGGACAGTTTCTTAATAACATTAACGGTAAATAGCCATAACCGATAATGCCTTTATTCTTTACCGTTTCAATCTGTTCAATTTCCTTAAATGACAACTCAGCTGAAACTGTAATATCTTCAACATCTAGTTGTTGTAATAAGGCAGCACTATTGCTGTTGGCAACGTTTAAGTAATTGCCACCCATTACTTCAAAGCCCTTTTCTAAAGCCATTTGCACTGCTGCCAAGTTATTACAGAAAGCTTTTGTAACTCCTCTAGCTTTAAACTGGTCCAGTTTATCACTGATGTATTTGCCATCATGAATCCATCTTGGTATTTCTACAATGACGTTATCTGCTTGGTATTGGGAGTCAATCTGAACAATTACAGCCTTAATGGCAGATAAATCATCAGGTATCTGCTCATCGCTGTTAACTCTTAAATAATAATCTTTTAGACTATGCTGTTTATTAACAAAGTTGTTTTCAACATTAACACTATGTCTTTCTAATTGTTGTTCTCTATATTGATTGATTAACTCAATCAAATCTCTACGCATCTGATTTAAAGTGCTGTTACGGACATATAATCCTTCTTCAATTTGAACATCACATTCATTTAGATAATAGAATGTACCGCCAAGTTTGCCTAATTGCTGTTTAATGGAATCACTATTGGAAGGCGTACCTGTTGCAGGTAATGGTTTTTCACCAACAACTTTTATGTCTTGCCAACTAAGTACCATATCCTGATCTTTTTTGATTTCCATCTTTAAATCTAATGGCACAGACTGTCTTTCATTACGATATAGCTCATGAATCTTTGAAAAAGCAGCTGCTGAAGCATCAGCATCTTCCTGTGTTCTGATGCCAAAATTATCCTTACCTGTTTTACCAGTATAATAACCATCCGTAAAACCACTGCGTGAAAAGATATCGGCCAGTAAACTTGCGTCATATTCTTTCTTTTCAACAGCCATTCTTGTGCAATAAGTTGCTAATGCAACATATTCTGCCCTCTTCATTCTTCCTTCAATCTTTAAAGAAGAAACTCCCATTTCTTCCAACTGATCAACATATTTAAGTAATGAAAGATCTTTAAGGGATAAATCATAACCATTACCATTTTCAACCATGAAAGGTAAACGGCAGGTTTGGGCACATAAACCTCTGTTACCCGAACGGCTACCAATCATTGCTGATACTAAACATTGTCCAGAAACCGACATACATAAAGCACCATGAACAAAATATTCAACCTCAATATCATATTGTTTTGCCTGTTGGCAGAACTGACGCAATTGAGTTGCACTCATTTCCCTGGCAACGACAATTCTTTTAAAGTTCAACTGTTTAAGTAATGGTAAAACAGCAGGATGGTGGATACTCATCTGTGTTGAACCATGTAATGGCAAATCAGGATAATAATCATGGATTACTTTAGCAATCCCTAAATCCTGAACAATTAATCCATCAACACCAATACGATAAAGATAATCAACCAGTTTAATCGCTTCATCAAGCTCTGACTGTTTGACCATGATATTAACTGTGACATAAACTTTGACATTTCTTAAATGACAGTATTTGATTGTTTCTGATAATTCATTATCATCAAAGTTAGTCGCATTTCTTCTTGCTGAAAAGCTTTTGGCACCCAAATAAACAGCATCTGCTCCACTGCGAACAGCTGCCACTAAAGATTCAGGTGAACCTACTGGTGCCAATACTTCTACCATATTATTTAGAATTCCTTATCAATATCCCTATGCATTACCATAATGCGGTGATCAGAATCTGATAATCTTTCTTTTAACTTTTCTGTGAAGGCTACTGATCTGTGATGACCACTGGTACAACCAATGGCAATAACCAACTCAGTCTTTCCTTCCTCAACAAAGTAAGGAAGTGAATATTTAACAAAATCTTCCATCTTGTCTAAAAGAGTTTCTGACTGTTGGAATGAGAAAACATAATCAACAACCTGTTTATCCAACCCAGAGTATTGTCTTAACTCAGGAATGTAGAAAGGATTAGGCATACAACGTACATCGTAAACTAAATCAGCCTCTGATGGTAAACCATTTTTATAACCAAAAGAGATTAACTTGATAGTTAAACCCTGGTAACTTTCAAACTTGAAAGTGTCCATGATTGTCTTTCTGAACTGGGCATTGCTTAAATGTGTTGTATCAATGACAATATCAGCCGCTTCCATGACATCCTTGCACAAGGCAAATTCATCCTCAATAGCATCTTGTAAAGAAGGATTTTCATCAGAGACTAATGGATGAGTTCTTCTGGTATATTTATATCTGCCTAAAATAGTGTCCTTGTCACAATAAAGGAATAGTAACTTATAATCAATTTCTTCCTTCTTCAGCTTTTCAATCTCTGACAGTAAAGACTGATATTTTTCCTTACTACGGGAGTCAATGATAACGGCTAATTCACCAGTGTAATTAAGTTTGGAAACTGGGATGAGTAACTCTGGTGGTAAATTGTCGATACAATAGTAACCCATATCCTCAAGAGTATTGGTCGCAACTGTCTTTCCAGCTCCTGAAATTCCTGATATAACTAATAAACTCACATTATCACGCTCCTTTTCTATTATTTAAATTATATCACATCAACAATTCCTATTATTAAATAGAAATCATTGATAACGTTATCATTATCCTTATTATTGCGAAATAGTTTACACATGTATATAATTTACTTATCAGGAGTTTATTAAATATAATTCCTATATTTACAAAGCAACACATTTTTTTAGTGTTTTAGGAGATTTCCAATGATTATAAATGCACAGACTATTCTGCTGGAACCGGCAGAAGTATTAAGAATGAAAGCTGAAGAAGTACAGCTTCCTTTAAATGAAGAAGATAAACAACTTTTAACAGACATGATTGAGTATGTACGTAACTCTCATGATGATCAATATTGCCAGGAAAACGGCATCAGACCTTCAGTAGGAATTGCTGCTCCACAGGTTGGCGTCAGCAAGAAAATGATTGCTGTTTCCATTGAAGAGGAAGATGGCATGGTTGAATTTGCTCTAGCAAACCCAAAAATCATTTCCAACTCATCCATGAAGGCGTATTTGGAAAATGGAGAATCATGTTTAAGTGTTGACCCGGATGTTCAGGGCTTAGTTCCACGTTATAACAAGATTACAGTTAAAGGTTATGACTTATTAACTGATTCAATGGTAAAAATTAGATTGTCCGGGTATCCGGCAATTGTCATGCAACATGAAATTGACCATCTTTACGGTATACTCTACTACGATCACATTGATAAAAATAATCCATTTAAGCCAATTGATGGCGTAGCAGTATAGGAGCGGATAAAATGAGCGAACATCAAAAATATAATTCAAGAGTACTTTCGAACTATCTTCCATCAGATACACTTATTTTCGCGCTCGGTGGTCTTGGTGAAGTTGGCAAGAACATGTACTGCATCCAGTGTGAGGATGAAATCATTATCATTGACTCAGGCATCTTATTCCCAGATGGGGAAATTTTAGGTGTTGAGTATGTCATCCCTGATTACACCTATCTGATTCGTAACCAGGACAAGATTAAAGCGTTATTTATCACCCATGGTCATGAAGACCACATTGGTGGTATTCCATATTTATTAAGGGTATGTCATATTCCGGAAATCTATGGTTCAAAGTTTGCGATTGCTTTAGTTGAAAAGAAGTTAGAAGAACACCGTATGAGTGGTACGTCAACAAATTTACATATCATTGACCATAACTCACGTTTCTCTTCTAAATACTTCCATATCGGTTTCTTTGACATCATCCACTCCATTCCAGACTGTTTAGGTTTATGTATCCAGACACCAAATGGTTGGATTATGTCTACAGGCGACTTTAAGTTTGACTTAACACCAACAGCTTCTAATGCTGACTATCAGGTTATGGCATTTATGGGAACAGCCGGCATTGATTTATTAATGTCTGACTCTACTAACTCAGCTGTTAAAGGATTCTCCATTTCTGAAAAACAGGTTGCTAAATCAATTCAGGAAATCATGGTTAAAACTAGAGGAAGATTAATTATCGCGACCTTCTCTTCTAACATCCACAGAATCCAGCAGATTATTTCTTCAGCCATTGACTGTGACAGAAAGATTGCCATTATTGGTAGATCAATGGAAAATGTTGTTCAGATTGGCCGTGACTTAGGCCATATTAAGGCGAAAGACGGCGATTTCATCACTGCTGAACAAATTAACCAATATCCTAATAACAAACTCTGTATCTTATGCACTGGCTCCCAGGGTGAAACTATGGCAGCCTTAAGCAGAATTGCTTCCGGAAGCCATCCAACAATCAAGATTATCCCTGGTGATACAGTTATCTTCTCATCTAACCCAATTCCAGGTAATGAGTTGAACGTTCAGGATACAGTCAACAGCTTAACAAGATTAGGCGCAAATGTCTTAACTAACTTATTGTTAAATAACTTACATACAACTGGACATGCTTCAAGTGATGAACAGAAGTTAATGTTACAGTTAGTAAAACCAAAATTCTTCATGCCAATGCATGGTGAATACAAGATGTTAAAGATGCATGCTGATACAGCTGTTGAAACAGGTGTACCTGAAGAAAATATCTTCATTTGTGCAAATGGTGACATCATCATTCTAAGAAACCACGAAGCTTACTTATGTGACCATCGTATTCCTACTGATGATATTTACATTGATGGCAATGATGCCAGTGGTATCGCTACTGCCGTATTAAAAGACCGAAAGATTTTAGCCGAAAATGGCTTAGTCAGTGTTATTGTTTCAATTGACTCACGTACTAATACAATCTTATGCCGTCCAAGCATTGTTTCTAGAGGATTTGTTTATATCAAGGAAGGTCAGACATTGTTAAAGGATGCTGAATTACTTGTCTACAATGCTTTAAGAACAAAGATGGCAACGAAGACAACATTTGGTGATTTGAAGAACTGTATCAAGGAAACACTTGACCCATTCTTCTACTCCAAAACACATCGAAATCCAATTATCATTCCGGTTATTTTGAATCATAAAGATGCAATAAATTATATTAAGAATAAAAACGGTTATTAACCGTTTTTTTCTTTATGCTAAAATGGATGTGTATGAAAAAGACATTATTAACGATTTTAGTCTTAATCTTATCTATCGGAGCTATTTGTGGTGGTGGTTGGTATAACAGTCTGCATATTAATCCAACTGACTATAAGGTTGAATACCTAGACTGCTCATCAGCATTAATACCCGATAATTTTAAAGATGTCCGTATTCTTTACTTTACAGACTTATGTTATGGAACATATGTCAGCGAAGAACATTTAAACATCTTAAAAGATAAAATCGACCATCTTGATTTCGACATCGTCTTATTTGGTGGAGATATGATTCATAAAGATTACACTCCTGTAAGCAGCGATGTTTCAATTTTAACCTCATTCTTTAATGATATTAATGCCCCACTGGGAAAATTCGCTGTCATTGGAGATTATGATTTGGAAAGTGAATCAAGAGAAATACTGGTTAAAAAGATCTTGTCCGATTCAAACTTCGAAATTCTAAACGGAGCAAGAAAACTATACAATGGTGTTTCCGGTTATATCAGCTTATATGGCTACAGTTATAATGATGATTTCATCGATAACATTGATACTGAGTTATATTCCATTGTTTTCACTCACAGCCCTGAATTATATAAATCATTACCAACAACAGTAAATATCATCCTGGCTGGTCATAGCCATGAAAATCAGGTTAACATTCCATTTAAAGAAACAACATATAGCTTAGGCTACAATCAAAATATGTACATCTCTGGTGGTGTCGGATTAAGTGAAGGCCCATACAGATTATTTAATGATCCTCAATTAGTCATCTTAAAATTCGACGATGAAATGAAAACTGGTCAGTAATAACTGACCAGTCTTTTTTTGTGCTTTTGTTATTTGTTTTCTTCTTTACCCCTATTGACGACAATATCAATCTTGTCAATTGACTGCTCATCCATAGAAGTAATCGTGAAGACACAGTTTTTAATCGTTATAGAAGGTGTTTCATCTTCATCAGGTACATAACCTAACTGATCCATTACTAGTCCACCAATAGTGTCATTTTCTGAATCGTCTAATTCAATACCAATAATTTTTGAAACATCATCAATCAATGTTGCTCCATCAACGATGAAGTGGTTTTCATTAACTTCCTGGATTTCCAATTCTTCATTGTCATATTCATCCTGAATATTACCAACGATTGACTCCAGTAAGTCTTCCATTGTTACAACACCAAATGTTCCACCATATTCATCAAGAACCATGGCAATCTGAACCTTTTCCTTTTGGAATTGTGTCAGTAAGTCATCACACTTCATGTTTTCATAAACAAACAATGGTTCTCTTAAATAGTCAGCAATATGGAATGGTTTATCCTCAATACCCATAGCCATCTTGAATAAATCTTTAACATAAAGAATGCCTTCAATGTTATCAATTGTATCCTTGAAGACTGGAATACGTGAATAACCACTCTCATTGAAAGTATTAATTACTTCTTCCAATGTATCATCTATTTCTAATGAAACCATATCTGTTCTATGGGTCATGATTTCACCAACAGTTGTGTCATTAAACTCAAAGACATTGTTGATCATGTCTTTTTCTTCATCTTCGATGAAGCCTTTTTCATTGCCGGCATCAACCATTATTCTGATTTCTTCTTCAGTGTATTCTTCATTAGCTCCATCTGATTCACCAATGCCCATACCTTTAGCAATCGCATTAACTGTAGCTGATACTAAAACTACTAATGGTTTTAAGATGGTATAACAGAAGCGAATAGCACCTACTGATTTGAAAGCAACCTTCTCAGGGTCCTTCATCGCAATTCTCTTTGGTAACAACTCACCAAATACTAATGTGACAAATGAAAGCAATAAAGTGATGACAAAGATAGAAATCACTCTTACTAAAGAAGGTGAAACATTAACGTTTCTAAACAGAATAACAATGTAATCGGCAAATGTATCGGCAGCAACCGCACTGCTCAAAAATCCTGACAACGTTACACCAATCTGTATCGTTGACAAGAAAGTAGTCGGTTTCTGTGTCATGTTATATAAAATCTTTGCCTTTTTATCTCCCTCTTGGGCCATCTTTTCCAGCTTTGCATCATTTAAAGAAATAATGGCAATTTCACTGCTGGCAAAAAATGCATTCAGGCCGATTAAAATTACTAATAAAACTAAATAACCAAATACGTTTTCTTCTCTACCACTAATAACTTCTGTGGAAGCAACCGTACTAACTAAACTGCACAAATGGGGATCCATATTTTAATAATCACACTCCTAACACAACATACATATTATTATTTATATGTTTATAAGTCAAGTTGACAAAATGGGCCAGTGCCAGGTTTATGTTAAATAAATGGGAATTACAAGATATAACCTCACATTTCAATTCCAACAAATTCTACTATAATCAAAAAGAATCGGTTACCCGATTCTAGTTTAATTCTTTAATAATGCTCTTGTAGAAAGCCCAAGTTCCAATCTTATCAGGGAAGTCTTCAGGTATCTGGTCAAAGTCATAACCAGGATAGTTGTTACCCTCAATAATACCAGGGCCATTAGGTCCAACATAAATATCCCAACCAACAAGTCCTAATTGTGGAACTTCCTTGGCAACTTCTGTTGCCAACTTTTTAACTTCTTCCCAATAAGGAACTTTGAATCCTTCAAAGTCAAAACCAGTTAATGGGTGCTTAGTAACTACTTCACCATATTCATTAGCTAAGTACTTACTACAGATTCCTGTCTCTCTGTCTACACGACTTGTAACTCCACCAGGACCGACATTATCAACAACGGCATTGTTGTTGCCAGCTTTTAAGCAGGCATACGGAATATAAACTTCACCATTATAGTTTAATGTAACAACTCTTAAACTATTTACTGATGCTGGATGAATCTGTGCTAAAGCAGGATGCTGAACGATTGATTCTTCTAATAAGTCAAATAACTTATCATCACTGTTGATGTATGCCCACATATCTTCTAAAGAAGCGAAATCCTTCTTATAAAGTCTTTCAATTCCCTTACCGCTTGATAAGCCATCAGGTTTAGCAAACACGTCATCCTTGCCTTCCATAAACTTACAGAAGTCTTCAAATGTGGCTGTTTCAATAGCCATATAATCTCTGCCTAAATATTTCTTGAATCTTTCATTGAAAATCAATTTTGAATCAAAGAAATTTGAATATTCTTCATCATTTAACAATGTAATCAATTTCTTGTTTCTTACTCTTGTAACATATGTTGCTCTTTGCTTGTTGTTACACTGGTAAAGTTTGAACTTGCGGTAGTCATTATGTCCTGCACCATGTAAAAGGAAACATGACACCATATCAAAGAAAACCCAAACCTTGCTCTTGCCACAATCTTTGGATACATAATCAATTGATGCAAAGACTTTTTTCATTCTTAATCCGCTAAATACTCTTAGTAAATAGAACATAATATCACCAACCTACTACGAAATAATAACCTATTTTTTCAAAAAAGAAAATAATACATTTCTATGAACTCAGCAATTGAATTACTGCATTTAAAGTATCTTCAAATTCAATTCCTTTTGCATATGGGAATTGGCTGGCATAATCTTTCCAACGCAGTTTCATGATTTCATTTTGTGCAATTTCATTGATTATTTCATGATAGTTCATTATTTTATCATAACTATTACGATGGCATGCTGTTGATTTAAACGCCCTATCAAAAGTAATCTTGTCATAATCGTATCCCAACAGCATAAAAACATCATAGAAATCCCTTATCCTCGTATTTTCAATCCCCCTACTAAGGATAGTTTCAATTTTTTCTGCAAGTACTGTTTCAATAGAATAAGACCATAACTCGAAAACTATATCATCATTTATACCATCATTGAATCTTTGCTTAGATGCACCAGGAGTAATAATATCACCAGTTGATATATCCATCGACATTGGTGCATTAATTCTTCCATATGAAGCACAAAAAGAAACACGATACCCTCCATATTTGTCATCATCTCTAATTGAATCTATTCTAGACAATTTGAATGAAATGCCATCATCCACTTTGATATTACATATTGATTCAAACGCTTGTTTAATTAATTCTTCAGCTAAAGGAAGATTCATAAGTGTTATGTCCATATCCATGGTCGTTCGATGCTCAATGCCAATAATTGATGCAATAAGCATTCCACCCTTAAGCACAAACTTATCTTTGTACTCACTAAGTGACAACCTATACAGAAAATGTTTCATTAGATAATTTTGAAGTAAAGCTTGTGCAGAAATTCCCTTTGTCTTTGAAATGTTACGAATTTTTGCCTTTAGACTCACATCGTTTGTCATAACAGTACCTCCATGTACTTTCTTACCTTTGGTTCAACATGGAGTTGTTTGGCATAGTTTGTAAGTTTGTTGATGTCACGCTGGTTCGATGAGGCATATTTTTTCATAGCATACTGTATTATCTGAATGTCATCCCCAGAGCCACGAAGAACATCACATAAACTACGTTCCAAATCATAAACTACCACTTGATTTCCAAAAGGTGTCTCTATAATAGTCTGTCCTAATTTATAATTACTGTCATTGACACGAGTCACTACAACATTCTCATTTTTTAATGAATGAGAGTTATACTTCGTTGGAAAGGTCATATGAAAATTCAATGGAATCCGTTCAGAATATCCCCATAAATATAATGCTGTAGCATGGGAGAAAATAACTCGATGATATATTTGCTGTAA
>R21__coassemble_1315_pt1 | contig 17012 bp, 13 predicted proteins | sample R21__metabat2_high_PE_038 | metagenome-assembled genome bin R21 | reverse complement strand
GTTTGGATACATGTCCAATAGTTGCGAAGAAGTAATATAATGACACTCTTCGGATTTGATGTTCACTGGCAATTGTGGATAAGTTTCAGACAGTTTATGTTGGGTTGCTACTAATGCCCTCATGATTCTGTCAACAGTGCCATATAAAAACTCCAAAGTTCTGTCTTCATCTTCAATAACTTTTTCCCAGTCCCACTGGTCAACATATATTGAATGGATGTTATCTAAATCCTCATCTTTTCTGATGGCATTCATATCCGTATAAATACCCTTGAATCTTCTCAAGCCATAATTTCTTAAAGCCATTCTTTTCCATTTAGCTAAAGAATGGATGATTTCTACATCACGATCATCCAAATCCTTGGCATTAAAACTGATGGCTTTCTCATAGCCATTAAGGTTATCGTTCAAGCCTGTATCCTGATAAACAATTAAAGGTGCTGAAACACGTGTTAACCCAAGGTTCTCAGCTAAATCTCTTTCAAAACTGTCTTTTACTAATTTAATCGCAATCTCTGTGTGTAACAAATCAAGATCACTTTGATAATCTGTTGGATATATCATACAAACCTCTTCTATATATCTATATTTAATACTATTGGGCAATGGTCAGATCCCTGTATCTCATTGAGGATCTCACTATCTACTATTTTATTACTAATTCTGTCAGAAACAACAAAATAATCAATACGCCAACCAGCGTTGTTAGCTCTCGCATTAAATCGGTAGCTCCACCAGGAATACTTGACTGTATCAGGATATAAGTAACGGAAACTGTCAGTAAATCCTTGCGATAACAATCTTCTCATCATTTCTCTTTCCTGATCAGAGAATCCGGCATTGAAATGGTTGGCCTGAGGATTTTTAATATCGATTTCCTCTTTTGCCACATTAAGGTCTCCACAATAGATTACTGGTTTATCCTGGTCAAGTTTCTTTAAATGCTTCAACAGGTCATCTTCCCAAATAGAGCGGTAGTCCAATCTTGCCAATCCTTCCTTACTGTTAGGGACATAGGCATTAACTAAATAGAAATCTTCAAATTCCATTGTTATGACCCTTCCTTCTTTCGGATGGTCATAACTGCTGTCAAAATCATACCAGACGTTTAATGGTTCCTTTTTTGTAAAAACAGCTGTTGAAGAATAACCTTTTCTTTCCCCACTATGAAAGCATTGATAATAGCCCGGCATATCAACTTCAATCTGATGAGGCTGACACTTCGTTTCCTGTAAACAGAAAATATCAGCATCACACTGATTAAAGAAATCCATAAATCCTTTTGACAAGACAGCTCTAAAGCCGTTAACATTCCAAGACACCAGTTTCATAAGCACTCCTAATACGCATTAAGACTTTCTATATTCCTGTAAATATAGTATCATAAAAGTAGATTTTTTTATCAGTTCACACAATGAAAGGAATATAGTATGAACAAACTTTTTAAAAAACTTAATGAATCAAAAGTATTCAGAGGTTTGAATGCGCAGGAGTTTGCATGGGTTCTTTATGACGTAGGTAACTCAGCATACACAATGTTAGCATGCTCTCTAATTCCAATTTGGTTCAAAAATGCTGCTTGTTTATTCTCTGTAAAGGAAGAAACAGCTTTAATGGAACAGATGGGAAAGGAAGCAGGTCTTGCCTATATAATTCAAGAAGCTTCAAAGGTTGGCAAACTTGCTCAAAGCCAAGCAACTGGTTACTATTCACTGGCACTGTCAATTGTTACAGTTCTTGTTGCCTTAATCGGACCAGTATGTGGTGCTATCGCTGACCATAAAGATACAAAGAAGATTTTCTTCACAACAACAGTTGCTGCTGGATGTATCGGTTGTGTCATCAATGGCTTCACATCATCTTGGATTGTATTCTTAGCTGTTTATATTCTTGCTAAATTATTCTATCAGGCTTCATTAACATTCTATGACTCAATGCTTAATGACGTAACTGTTGAAGAAAGAATGGATGAGGTTTCATCTTATGGTTATGCATGGGGCTACATCGGTTCATGCATTCCATTCACATTCGCTTTAATCGCTTATGTTTTAGGACCTGATATGTTAGGCGTTATTTCCGAAGGTTTATCAAGATTAATTGGTTTCACAGTAACTGCTATCTGGTGGTGGTTAGTAACTGTACCATTAATTAAGAACTACAAACAGATCAACTATGTTGAAACTGAAAAGAACGCTATCGGAAAAGCTTTCAAGAAGATTTTCGCTTCATTCAAGAAAATCGTTAAAGAAGACAAGAAAGTATTATTCTTCCTTATTGCCTTCTTCCTGTATATTGATGGTGTAGGAACAATCATCGACAACTGTATCAACTTAGGTACTGCTTTAGGTCTTGATACTGTAGGACAGGTTGTCTTCTTATTACTCACTCAGGTTGTTGCTTGGATTGGTTCATTAGTATTTGCTAAATTATCTCAGAAATATGACACTGTACCACTAATTCTTGTATGTATTGTAGGTTACACTGTTGTATGTCTATATGCCTTAGCATTAAAGCAGTTATGGCAGTTCGCTGTTATGGCATTCGGTGTTGGTTGCTTCCAGGGTTCAATTCAGTCTTTATCAAGAAGCTACTACTCAAAGATTATCCCTGCTGAAAACTCAGGTGAATACTTCGGTATTTATGATATCTTCTCAAAGGGTGCTTCATTCTTAGGCTCAGCTGTAATCTCTGTTGTTACATTAAACAATGGTTCAATCAACTTTGCAATTGCCTTATTGGCTGTCTTCTTCGCATTAGGTTTCGTATTCCTGAAACTTGCTGACAAACAACCTGCTAAAAACTAAATTACTTTAAAAAATATAAAAGAAGCTATCCGTTTGGATAGCTTCTTTTTTTATTTCTCATTTACCATATATTGATCATTCTGGTAATCAATAACTAATGTTGTATTCGCCTCAACCGAATCCTGAATTATCTTGTAAGCCAAAATAGTTTCAATGTTCTGCTGGATATAACGTTTTAGTGGTCGAGCACCGAAAGTAATATCTGCACCTTGATCAATGACGGCCTTTCTTGCTGCATCAGTTAATTCAAGTTTAATGTTTCTATCAGCTAATCGACCGGCTAACTGATTAATGAACTTGTCAGCAATCTTTCCTAATACCTCATCATTTAATGGGTTAAAGATTACGATATCATCAATTCTGTTAACAAACTCCGGTTTGAAGGTTGCTTTAACAATTCTTTCGTATTCTTCTCTTTTTTTATTCTGATCTGGTTCAAAGGCATAATCACTACCTAGGTTACTTGTCATAATGACAATGGTATTCTTGAAGTCTACTGTAACACCCTTTGAATCAGTAATACGGCCATCATCAAGAATCTGTAACAGGATATTGAAGACATCCGGATGGGCCTTTTCAATTTCGTCAAGAAGAACAATTGAATAAGGTTTTCTTCTAACAGCTTCTGTTAACTGTCCGCCCTCATCATAGCCTACATATCCTGGAGGAGCACCAATCAGTCTGGAAACAGAGAACTTTTCCATATACTCACTCATGTCAATTCTGACAATCTTGTTTTCATCATCAAATAACTGTTCAGCTAAAGCCTTTGCTACTTCTGTCTTACCGACACCAGTAGGCCCTAAAAACATAAATGAACCAATTGGTCTATTGCTATCCTGAATTTGCGCTTTGCTACGTAAGACAGCATTTGATACTAGATTAATTGCCTCATCCTGACCAATTACTCTTTCTGACAGTTTATCTTTCAAGCCTAAGATTTTCTGTCTGTCAGTGGCCATTAATTTAGAAATCTCAATGCCAGTCCATCTTGCAACAACCTTGGCAATCAGTTCTTCATCAACAGTTTCACTTATTAAAGCATCCTTAGTTGATTTCTTTTCGCCAATTAATCTTGTTAAGGAAGGAATTGTTTCGTATTGCAATCTGGCTGCCTCTTCATATTTAGCTTCATTAGTAGCCTGTTCAAGCTGAAGTTTTGCCATTTCCAATCTTTCACGGTTTTTCTTATTCTCATCCAGGCTGTTCTTTTCATCTTCCCACTGGGTTTTGATATGCATCTGCTGGATTGTCAGTTCACCGATTTCCTTTTGGATATCATTTAATCTTTCCTTAGCTCTTTCGTCTTCTTCTTTTTCCAAAGCCTTCTGTTCAATTTGCAACTGCATGATCTTTCTGTTTAATTCATCCAGCTCATAAGGCATTGAATCCATTTCCACTCTAATAGAAGCACATGCCTCATCAATAAGGTCAATGGCCTTGTCTGGTAGGAAACGGTCTGTGATGTAACGCTTAGAAAGTGTTGCAGCCGCAATGATTGCCTCATCAAGAATCTGAACGCCATGATGTGCTTCAAAACGGTCTTTCAATCCTCTAAGAATTGAAATTGTATCTTCGACACTTGGCTCGTCAATAGTAACTTTCTGGAATCTTCTTTCCAGAGCCTTATCTGTTTCAAAGTACTTACGATATTCATTATAAGTCGTTGCACCTACACATCTTAACTCGCCTCTAGCCAGCATTGGTTTTAACAAGTTAGCAGCATCCATGCTGCCTTCTGTTTTACCAGCACCAACAAGATTATGAATTTCATCAATGAATACAATTATATTTCCATCAGCTTCTTTTATTTCTTCAAGAACTGATTTCAGTCTCTCTTCAAATTCACCACGATATTTTGCACCCGCAATTAAGGCACCCATATCAAGTTCAATTAATCTTTTATCTTTCAGGTTTAGTGGTACATCCTGTTTGTAGATACGCCAAGCCAGTCCTTCAACAACTGCCGTCTTACCAACACCAGGCTCACCAATTAAAACTGGGTTATTCTTTGTTTTACGAGAAAGAATCTCAATGATTCGTCTGATTTCCTCATCCCTGCCAATAACCGGGTCAATCTTACCATCTTTAATTGACTGAATTAAGTCATGACCATATTTTTCTAATGCTTCAATATTATTTTCGGCATTTGGGTCGTCCATCTTTTTACCATTTCTTCTTGCCAGTTCAATATTAAGAATGTTTTCTTTATTTAAGTTATATTTGCTAACTATTTCATTAGAAATAGGAGAATCATTAAATAATAAATGAATGAATGCTGTAGCAACAGTCAGATAAGTTTCATCATGTTTCTTTGCCCAGTTAACTGCCTCTACTAGTGCTGCATTAACCTTATTGTTAAAAATAGGCTGTGGAACATAACTGACAGTTGAAATATTCTGTAATCTCTTTTTAGAAATCTGCAGGCATTCATTTTTATCAACACCAATCTTTTTCAATAATGAATCGATTGTATTATCACTAAATATTGCATAAAACATATGGACTGTCGTAATTTCCTGATGATAGGAAGTTGTTGCCAGTTCTAATGCTTTCATGACAATAGTTTGTAAACTTTGTGAGAAGCTATTTACATCCATGCTTATTACCTCCTTTAGCACTTTTACAATTTGAGTGCTAAATCATTTTCTTAAGAAAAGTAACTTAAAGTTACTTAAAAGATTTTTTGAACCGTTCGAAAACGGATTTCTTTCCTTTTGTTTCAATATCTTTCAATTGCTGATAAAGCTGCTTTTCTTCTTTTGTTGTTGAAGTTGGTACAACGACATCAACTTCAACATACTGGTCGCCATTATATCCGCTGCGGATATCCTTGACGCCCTTTCCTCTTAAGCGGAAACGCTGTCCTGGCTGTGTGCCGGCCGGAATCGTTAATTCAACATCACCATAAACTGTTGGAACATCAATCTTACAGCCAAGTGTTGCATCCAAAATAGAAAGAGGAACCTTTACTAAGATATCATTACCATCTCTGAAGAAATGATCATCTTCGTTAACAATAATCTCAATATATAAGTCCCCATTAGGGCCACCATTGTATCCTCTATCACCCTTGCCAGAAATTCTTAATTGCTGACCAGACTGAATGCCAGCTGGGATTGTAACATCAACTTCAATTTTCTTGGTAATGTATCCTTTTCCTTTACATTTTGGACAAGCTTTTTCAATTGTCTTACCTGTACCATGACAATGAGGACATTCACTTTGAACCTGGCTCATGCCAAATATTGTCTGTTTTCTCTGTATGACAACGCCTGTTCCATTACAGTTTGAACAGGTTTTTATATCACTCTTGCTGTATGCGCCGCTTCCTAAACAATCTGGGCACTGTTCATCAACATTAAGTGAAAGTGTTTTTGTCAGTCCATTGATTGAAACCATGAAGCTGATGCGCATACTCATGAATTTATCCTGGCCTTTTCGAGGACCATTGTTGCTTCTAGTTGATCTTCCAGAAGAGAAGCCACCACCGAAGAATGATCCAAGAATATCTTCAAAGCCAAAATCAGCAGCATTACCAAAACCACCAAAGTCGAAGTTGAATCCCTGTGAGTTCAATCCGTCAAAACCATACTGGTCATATGTAGAACGTTTTGAAGAATCAGAAAGAACTTCATAAGCTTCCTGAACTTCCTTGAACTTCTCTGGGGCATCTGGACTCTTGTTTAAGTCCGGATGATATTTCTTGGCCATGGTACGATAGGCTTTTTTGATTTCATCTTCAGTAGCTGTTTTTGAAACGCCTAATACCTCATAATAATCTCTTTTTGCTGCTGCCATAATATCCCTTCTTTACTGCACTTGTGCCTGGTGAATAACCAGGCACGAGTATTTATTAATCTGAACTTTTATTTTTCTGTGAAATCAGCATCCATGACATTGTCATCATTGTTGTTATTTGATGAATAGCCACCCATATCCTGTGGATTAGGATTACCCTGCTGCTGATACATCTGCTGGCCCATCTGCTGAGCTGCCTGCTCTAAAGCATCAAGTTTGCTCTTTAAGCCATCGAAGTCATTGTTGTCGAGTGACTGCTGTAAGTCATCTCTTAATCTTTCAACTTCAGCCTTCTGATTTGCATCAATCTTATCACCGTTGTCTTTTAATGTATCGTTGATCTGAATGATGTATGCTTCTGCTTTATTCTTTAATTCAATTTCTTCTTTTCTCTTGTCATCTTCAGCCTTGTGAGCTTCAGCTTCTCTAACCATTCTGTCGATTTCTTCATCAGATAATCCTGAAGAGTTAGTGATTGTGATTGACTGTTCCTTACCAGTTCCCTTATCCTTAGCAGATACATGAACAATACCGTTAACGTCAATGTCGAATGTTACTTCAATCTGAGGGATGCCTCTTCTTGCTGGTGCGATACCATCAAGTTTGAACATACCTAAACTCTTATTGTCAGCAGCCATTGGTCTTTCACCTTGTAATACGTTGATGTCTACTGCTGGCTGGTTATCTGCTGCTGTTGAGAAAATCTGTGATTTAGATGTTGGGATTGTTGTGTTACGGTCAATTAACTTAGTCATAACACCACCTAATGTTTCAATACCAAGTGATAATGGTGTAACGTCAAGTAATAATAAGTCTCCTGTAGCCTCATCACCACTTAAGATAGCACCCTGAATAGCAGCACCCATAGCAACTACTTCATCTGGGTTAACTGACTTATTAGGTTCTTTGCCAAGTTCTTTTCTTACTGCTTCCTGAACAGCTGGAATTCTTGTTGAACCACCAACTAATAATACCTGGTCAATATCATTCTTAGTTAAGCCTGCATCAGATAATGCCTGTCTAACTGGTCCAATTGTCTTTTCGATGATGCCTTTGATCATATCTTCGAATTTAGCTCTTGTTAAGCTCATTTCAATATGTAATGGGCCATCAGCTCCTGCAGAAATGAATGGGATAGAAATCTGGACTTCCTTCATGCTTGATAAGTCCTTCTTTGCTTTTTCAGAAGCTTCCTTAATTCTCTGCATTGCCATGTTGTCTTTTCTTAAGTCAACACCATTCTGTTTTCTGAAGTCTTCAACAATCCAGTCAGAAATTAAGTTATCGATATCATCGCCACCTAATCTGTTGTTACCAGCTGTTGCCAATACTTCAAATGTGCCATCAGCTAACTGAAGGATTGAAACATCGAATGTACCACCACCAAGGTCATATACAAGAACCTTCTGCTCAACATCAGTCTTATCAATACCGAATGCTAATGCTGCAGCTGTAGGTTCGTTGATGATTCTTTCAACTTCTAAACCGGCAATCTTACCAGCGTCTTTTGTAGCCTGTCTTTGTGAGTCATTGAAGTATGCTGGAACAGTAATGACAGCCTTCTTGACTGGTTCACCAAGATATCCTTCTGCATAAGTCTTCATGTACTGAAGAATCATTGCTGAAATTTCCTGTGGTGTGTACTGTTTGTTTTCTAATGTAACTTTCTCAGTTGACCCCATCTTACGTTTAATAGAAATAACTGAGTTCTTGTTTGTAACTACCTGTCTTTTAGCAGCATCGCCAACAATCTTTTCACCATTCTTGAATGCTACTACTGATGGAGTTGTTCTGTTTCCTTCTGGGTTTGTAATAACGTTTGCTGTACCATTTTCGAATACTGCAACACATGAATTTGTTGTACCTAAGTCAATACCAATAATTTTGCTCATAAATAAATTCCTCCTACTCGCTTACTTTTACTAAAGCTGCTCTTAATAATCTATCTTTTAACATATAGCCTTTTTGCATCACTTCTACAACGATGTCCGGGTCAACGCCTTCAACCTTCTCTGTCATGATTGCATGTGCAACGTTGGCATCGAATGGTTTGTTCAGGCAATCAACCTGACTTACACCTTCATTTTCTAAGGCATGCATGATTGAGTCGTATGTTAACTTAACGCCTTTTACAAAGCCATCGCTTTCATCCTTGCCATTTAATGCCAGCTCTAAGGCATCCAATGCTGGTAAGATGTTTAATGCGAATGACTGAATACGATACTTATTGGCAATGTTAGCCTCGTTCTGTAATCTTTTCTTCAGGTTGTCCGCATCAGCATAAGCTTTATAATAATCGTTTTTTGCTTTTTCCAGATCCGACTTGAGCTGTTTGATTTCCAGCATCAATTTATCCTGTTCTGATAATTCAGTTTCTTTTTCTTCAGCAACAGGTTCCTCAGTCTCCACTTTTTCAACTTCTTCAGTTTCAACTTTTGTCTTTTCTTCTTTTTCCTTCTTGCTCATACTAATTCCTTCTCTTCTTATACTGGTTCTCAATGAATGAAGTAGCGAAATCCAGTATTGAAACAATTCTGTTGTAATCCATTCTTGATGGTCCAACAACCATTAACTGGCCTTCCTCTTCGCCCATCGCAAACTTGCTGGAAACAATTGCCATATCGTTCATCCAGACCATTTCACCTTTTCCCTCAGGATTAGTGAGTTTAAGGTTATTGGTGTCAGTTGTGATGTTACGCCATAATGATGAGTTTTCCAACATCTTCATTAAGCTCTTCATCTTTTCCAAATCTGCAAACTCTGGCTGATACAACATGTTGGAAGCACCTGAGTAGTAAAAATTGTCAGAAGCGAACTTGATGAAGGCCTGCATGAAGGCATTGAATAATGCTTCATGTCTCTTTACCGAACTGGCAAGAATTGGTCTGATCTCGTTCATCTTTTCAACAACTTCGTTTATCGGTGTCCCGGCAAGTCTGTCATTTAAGATATTTGTACAGTTCTGAATATCATCCACTGATACTGCTGAATCAAAGTGGAATGTTTTATTCTCTGTATGACCTTGGTCAGTAATGAATACTGCAACGGCACTAGTGTCATCTAGTGGGAATAATCTGATATGCTGCAAGCACTGCTTGTTAGCATCAGGCCCTAAAACCAATGATGTCAGATTAGTCATATGTGAAAGCACATCACAGCTTCTTTGGATAATGTCTTCAATTGGCAGATCCTCACGGAAGAATGACTGAAGTTCATTTTTCTCCATTTCTTCCATTTTGGCATCCATCAGTTTTTCAACATAATATCTGTATCCCTGGGTTGATGGGATTCTTCCAGAAGAAGTATGTGTCTTTTCAAGCAGGCCTTCCTGCTCCAAAAAGTTCATTTCGTTTCGGATTGTAGCACTGGAATAATTCATTCCATACTTGTCTACTAATGTTTTAGAACCAACTGGTTCAGCATTCTGAATAAACTCTTCAACGATAGCTTTTAAAATAGTTTCCTGTCTGCTTGTTAACATGTTTTCACTTCCTTTAGCACACTTTCCAAGTATCTGCTAATAGTATACAAACAAAAATTAGCACTGTCAACATAACAGTGCTAATATCTTTATTTTTTGTGCTTATTTTTCGTTATTTTCCTGCAACTTCTCTATTGTAGAAACCAATATATCTTTCGCAGATTTCCTGAGGTCTGGTAATAGCCCCACCAATGACACAAGCATACGCACCAGCCTGGAAAACATCAGCGATGTTCTGCTCTGATCTGACTCCACCTTCGGCAACTACTGGGATATCAATTTCACTTGTTAGACGTCTGATTAACTCAACAGCAGGTCTTTCACCCTGTGACCAAGGAGTATAGCCGTACATTGTTGTTGAAACTACATCAACACCTAACTTGTAAGCATTGATTGCCTCTTCATATGTTGAAATGTCTGCCATGATTACTAAATCAGGATATTTTTCCTTTACTCTAGGAATAAAGTCATTAATGTTTTCACCATTTGGTCTAGTACCAATTGTACAGTCAATGGCAATGCATTTAACAACGCCAGTTGCCATCAATTCATCAACCTCATCCATTGTTGGAGTAATGTAAACCTCAGCGTCATCATATACTCTTTTTAAAATGCTGATGATTGGTAAATCAACAGTCTGAGCAATCTGCGGAATATCAACTACATCATTTGCTCTAATACCGATAGCGCCATTTCTTTCAGCAGCTAAAGCCATTAAACACATAATACCACCCTCAGGACGGTATAATGGTTCACCCTTTAAAGCCTGGCAGGAAACAACAATGCCCGGTTTAAACATTTCTTTAAATCTATTCATCTATTTATTCTTCTGCCTTTCTTCAATATCCGTAATCATCTGAACTCTTCCAGCATGTCTGCCACCTTCAAATTCAGCAGTCAGCCATGCATCAACAATCATCTTTGCCATTTCCACGCCAATAACACGCGCTCCAAATGCCAGCATATTTGTATTGTTGTGTCTTCTTGATAATTCTGCTGAATATGGTTCTGAGCAGACAACACATCTAATGCCATTTACTTTATTTGCAGCTAGTGAAATACCAACACCTGTTCCACAAATAACAATACCCTTATCAACCTGTCCACTAGCAACCGCATTAGCACATAATTCGCCATAAACAGGGTAATCACTTCTGTCTGTTGTATCAACGCCAAAATTGACTACTTCGTATCCATATTTATCTTCAATATATTTACTGATGATATTTTTATATTCAACCGCTGTGTGGTCATTCGCAATTCCTATTTTCATGTTTAGCTCCTTTTCTTTCCAGTAATAATTATAACCTATACTTGTGGTTAAGGTATATTCTTTCAAAGTATTTATGCTATAATTCTTAAGAAGTAGAGGTACATTATATGAAACTCAATGAAAGTTATTTTTTCACTCTTCGTGAAGATCCAAAAGACGAAGAATCAGTAAGCGGTAAACTTCTTAACCGCGGCGGCTACATCAAGAAATGTGCAGCCGGTGTTTATATGTACCTGCCATTAGGGTTTAAGGTCATTAAAAACATTGAAAATGTAATCAGGGAGGAAATGGACAAGACAGGTTGCCAAGAATTAACTATGCCTTGTATATTGCCTGAGGATGTATATATTGCTTCCGGCAGAAGAGAAAACTTCGGAAGTTCTATGTTCTCATTGAAAGACCGTTTCGGTAAATCAATGGTTCTTGGCCCAACTCATGAAGAGTTGTTTGCCATCGCTTCTAGCATGAAGATTAAATCATACAAAGACATGCCATTCTCACTTTACCAGATGCAGACTAAATTCCGTGATGAACCACGTCCTCGTTTCGGTTTAATCAGAGTCAGAGAATTCGTCATGAAAGATGCATACACATTCGATAAAGATTTAGAAGGAATGGATGTTGCATACAATAAAATCTTTGAAGCATACAAACGTATCTTCGACAGATTAAAGATTGATTATAAGATTGTCAGAGCAGACACAGGTGTCATGGGTGGTTTGCTTTCTGAGGAATTCCAGGCAATCACTGATATTGGTGAAGACACTGTTGTATTATGTGACAGTTGCGATTTCTCTTCAAACATTGAAGTTGCTGCCTGCACTAAGAGCAGTGATGTCAACAATGACGAACATTTAAAATACGAAGAGATTCACACTCCTAATGCTAAAACAATCGAAGAAATTGCTGCCTTCTTAAATAAGAAACCACAGGATTTCGTTAAGACTTTAATTTATAAAGTTGATGATCAGTTCGTTGCCGTATTAGTAAGAGGAAACAATGAAGTCAACGAAACTAAATTGCAAAAAGCTTTCGGTGCTAATGAAGTAGGACTTGCTGAAGCAGCTGATGTTGAAAGAATTACTCATGCAAAAGTTGGCTTCGCTGGACCTGTCGGTTTAGATATCCCAGTTATTGTTGATCAGGACGTAACAGTTATGGCTAACTTCATTGTTGGTGCCAATAAGACTGATTACCATTTAGTTAATGTCAACATGGAAGACTTCAAGGTTGACAGAGTAATGGATGTCAGAAACATTGAAGAAGGCGATATCTGTCCTAATTGTGGTGGCCATATCCACTTCAAAAAAGGTATCGAAGTCGGTAATACATTTAAGTTAGGCACTAAATATTCTAAAGCCATGAATCTTTACTACCAGGATAGTGACCATGCACTTAAACCAGTCGTCATGGGCTCATACGGAATTGGTGTTGGCAGAACAATGGCTGCCATCGTTGAACAGTCACATGATGACAATGGTATCATCTGGCCAATTGAAATTGCTCCATACAAAGTCGGTATCGTATTAATCGGTATTAATGATGAAGTTCAGAAACAGCTTGCTGAAGAAATCTACAACAAGTTAATGGCAAAAGGTATCGAGCCATTATTCGATGACCGCGATGAAAGAGCTGGCGTTAAGTTCAAAGATATGGAATTAATCGGTATCCCAATGCGTATAACTGTTGGTAAGAATGCTGTAGAAGGAAAAGTTGAATTCCGTCAGAGAACGGCTACTGAAAATACTTTGATGACTGTTGATGAAGCAATCGAAAAAGTTGAAGAATTAGTAAATAATAAATAAAAAGAAAAGGTGTCAGTTGACACCTTTTATCTTGCTGTAACTGTGCCGTCGGCAACTCCTTTGTCCACTATCTCCAGTAGGGCTTTCAAAAATTCATCTCTGAACTGCTGATAGTTTTGAGGATGTTCTGTACCAAGAGCATTGATATCGAAATTGTCATCAAATCCAAAACTGATCTGGAACCATTCACAGTTGTTATAATCAACAGCAGTTTTTTCATAGTTGTACCATTCAATAATTGAATACTTTTCGATTATCTTCTGCAGGGCTTCAAAATCAATATCTTCATCTGCCATTTTGCCATAGTATCTGAACTTGCCTGTCTTATATATCTGCTCATCAGTGTTTTTAAAACTTACATCGATATTGTTTTCACGATATTTGCTGGACATAATCATGATACTGAACTCATCGTTTCCTGAATCTCCATGCTGATTAATGTTAAACATGACTGAGTCAAGTTTGCCATTAATTCCTTTATCAATCATTTCTTGACGTTTCTGTTCTTTCAATTCATTAAGTTTGTCTTCAAACAGTTCCTTAACCTGTTTAATATAATCCCAATATCCAGAAGGATAACTGTTCATGCCATCACATTCTACACAACCTTCGTCGTTGTATTTAATTCTTAATGAGAAGCCATCTCCATCGCAAACATTTTTATCATGGCCAGAAAAGCCATTCCATTTACATACCTTGTTGTTTTGACATATCAGATCCAATTCATCAATGAACTGTTGGTCCAATTCCATTGTCATTGTTCCATAATCACGATATTCCATTGTTATATATTCTAGGATATATTTATCTGCATCTTTTTTAATTGATATGGAATAATTGTTCCCACCAATTGTTCCATCATAACTATAATAAAAACCATTTATACCACTTGTATTATTTTCAGCAAATATTGATTTAATTGGATGTTTCTTCATATATAGACCTCCTATTACCGCTATAATCAGAACTAATACAATGAGTAAAACAATTCTTTTTCTTTTCTTTTTAGTCATTGCTGAACTTCTCCAGCATTTTTTCAGCTACATATGGAGGGACAAAGAAACTGAGATCTCCATTGTTTGCAGCTATTGTCTTGGCTACTGAACTTGATAAGAACGAGTACTTAGGGCGAGCCAGTAAGAAGACTGTTTCAATATCTTTTGCTAATGCCATGTTGGCAGTTGCCAGCTGCATTTCATATTCATAATCGGAAACGGCACGTACGCCTCTAATCAAAACATTACCATTTAAACGATGGCAACAATCGACCGTTAATCCTGAGCCAATTTCACATCTGACATTTTCCAGATGCTTTGTAGCTCCATCAATCATTTCCTTTCTTTCTTCCATTGTAAAAGTTCCCTTTTTCTCATCATTGACCATTAAAAGAACAATTACCTCATCATAAAGTTTTGATGCTCTTTCAATAATGTCTAAATGTCCATAAGTGATTGGATCGAATGAACCAGGATAAACAGCAATCATAATATTCTCCTTTTTAATTACTTTCTAGCTTTTGGGTGTGACCTATTATAGCGGCTAATCGCATTCTGGCAGATGCCAAGCATACACATAATTGACAAGAATGCCGAACCACCACGTGATAATAACAATAACGGAACACCAGTTAAAGGAATAAATCCACTTACACCACCGATGTTAAAGAAGAAATGGATGAAGAGATATGCAACCGCACCCACTAGGCAGACTCTATCGCTTTCTCCTTCAACTCTTGCTGCATAATACAGCAATGTCCCCATTAAAAGCGCATATAAAATAAACACTATCGCAATACCAAAAAGACCAGTTTCTTCAACAATAATTGAGAAAATATAGTCGGCATCACTGGAAACCAAATAACCAAACTTCTGTACGGAATCACCTAAGCCAACTCCTTTAAGTTTGCCTTTTGAGATTCCTAACAATGAGTAGAAAATCTCTCTTGTTCCATCAGAATAATAACTTGGATTTCTTACAGCTTCAAATCTATTGGCAACCGTCTGTAGAAATTCGAATTTCCGCAAAAATTCAACTCCTGGATCTGTAAGAAAGAAACAATATAGAAAACCCCCACAAATCAAACAAACAATTATAAATAATTGCGTTCCTCTTAACAATTTATGATTAGGTACTAATAAGCATATACACATGATTGCCGCAAAGACAACACCTGTACCCATATCCCTTTGGAGAATAACAATAATTATAAAGAATCCGACAAGTACCAATAATGGTTTAAAAAGAATCTCCCATGGTTTTTTTACATCATGAAAACGTAAACCGGACAATTTGGACGCAATAACTTGCACACCAATTATTTTCGCTATTTCCGAAGGTTGGAAAGAGATACCAGGTAAATAAATCCAAGAATATGAGCCGTTATCCGAGCCAAGAGTCTTACTCCAGGCATATGCGACAAGCAGGAAAGCAATTTCCAAAACAATTAGTGCATCAATCCACTTTTTATATTTTTCATCAGAAATCCAAACACTGCAAAGATGGTAAAAGACTGTACCAATTACAACTATGATAACTTGTTTACCAATACTCCATGTAATTGATGATACTGTTGTTGTCTGCTTCATTGAAGCACTCGCAGAAAAAACAAATCCAACAGCGATAATAGTATAAATAATGGCCGAAAGAAAATCACTTGCTCCAGGTGGGGTAACAAGCATGGAACCAATTAATTTATATAGATTAATCTTTCTATGTTTCTTTTTTGCCATTTATAATTCCTTTAAAATCTCCAGCAGTTCTTCAACAGAACTGTCTAACTTTTCCTTATGATCTGTTGCATGGTTAGTATATATTTGACCTACATACACATCATTTCTGTACATCGTCTCAAATATGTTATCCATGACCTTCAGACTTTGTTCAGGCTTTTGCATTGGTCCAAATGGATTAGCCATGAAAGTCGCACTGATATCACAATCGTCCTTATCAATTCTCTTGCCTTCAACAAGCACCTCTTTCGCTTTGCGATAACTGCTAAATCTTTCTACTCCACATTTCTGCTGATAGTTATTGGCATACAATATTATATCAATTTTATGTGGAAGATTTACAAGGTCATATGAAGAGATTGGCAAAAGAACTCTTGAAGAAGACTGGTTCTGATTGAAAATGATACTTCTTTCCTTGTCTTTATACGATGTTCTCTTGTCAAAATCACTTAAGCGCATAAAGGCACCAATCTCTGTTCCTTTTCCATAAACGATATTATCGTCAAGATACAAGAATCCCATATCATCAAATATTGTTTCAATCTCTTCGATCTTTTTGTCAGAATTATCAGATGCCGACAAACGTTTCAATGTCTGAATTGTATCGAACTTACCAGTATTTGAATCACCTACTAAAACCAACGTTTTTATTGTGCCATCTTTGAAAAGTATCCTTAGCATTGAGCCATGAATAGGTAATGCATTATCATCTAATCTTGCTAAATTGTGTAGTGTAAGAATCATTTCTTTCAGATAACCGAAATATTCAATCCTTCTGTCATAAGAAACACTTCCTACCCAAATATCATTTTTATCGTCATGGTAGAACTGACAGCAGTCTCTTTCGTCCTGATTGCCAAACAAGATTATCAGGTCTGGTTTGTTTCCATTGCATTCTTCTTCAGTTGCCAACTCAAATAAGTTGCCTAGTGAAAGACCATTTGCCATAAAATCTTTATGGAAATAAACAAAACATAACAAGCCAGAAATCTTACAAGGATAACAGAACCAGTTCTGGCTCTCAGATTTAAACTCCTTGATTGGGTTTTTTTCTGCTTCAGTGAATATTCCTTCACGTTTTACAGAACCTGTTTTAAAAAGAATTGGGGTTCTTAAAAG
>R21__coassemble_1170_pt1 | contig 18518 bp, 17 predicted proteins | sample R21__metabat2_high_PE_038 | metagenome-assembled genome bin R21 | reverse complement strand
TCTTCCGTATTCTTTTCGTTTCTACGGGAGATGGTTTTCTTTTTAGAGTGAGGTATCTCATCAGCAACGATTCTGAAGATGACACCTTTCTCCAAATTTTCGGCATCGATAGTATAGCCATAAGCATTACATACCTTATAACAGATACTTAAACCTAAGCCAAAGTTTCCTTTATTTCCTTTTTCAAATGGTTTAAACAATTTGCTCATTCTATCAGCTGATAGACTTGGGCCATCATTTGAAATAGAGAATGAATACTGCTGTAATGATACAACAATATAACTTTCGGCATACCTTAACGCATTATCAACTAAGTTAGAGATAACAACACGCCAGCTTTCCGGGTCTCCTTTAAATGAAGTATGTTCCATGAATTTATCAATCTGGATTTCCGGCCTAATCATCTTTAATGATAAAAGAACATCATTAACAACTTTATACATATCTGTTTCCTTATCAGTATTCTTTTCCTGGTCCATCATATAATCCAATCTGTTAAGGAACAGTAAGCTGTATACTTTATTCTCTAATCTGTCAGCATTTTCAATTATGACATCAACACTCTTGTCCAAAGTGTCATATGGGTAAATGCCATCTTTAATGCTTTCGGCATATGACTTAATTGTCGCAATTGGTGTCTTTAAGTCATGGGAAATATTATGAATTAGCTCTTCCTTTGTTTCTTCCTGATCTTTAATTTCATCACGCATGGAAACTAGAGCCGTAGCTAATTCACCTATCTCATCACGTCTGTCAATGTTTAATTTGGCTTCATCATTGCCTTTTCTGACCTGATCTACGAAACTTCGCATCTGCTGAATAGGATAGATAATCATTGAAACCCAAATAATCAACAATAAGAATAAAACCGCGAAAACTAATGATGTGATATTTGTTAGGGTTGTAGTCAATGTATTTTCAACTGAACTGGCATAATTCTGCCCGACAACAGACATTACTTCCAAACCACCTTTGACGCTGTTGATCGCATAGTAAATTTTACTGCCATCAACTTCACCAACACCCTCAACAAATCCATCACTAGTAGCATGGGCAATGACTTTTTCATTAAGAAATTGTGCCATTGTATAAGTGCTGATTGTTGAACTGTATGGCTGTAAATGGTCATTTTTATAAACATAGTGTTTAACATCTGCCTCATATGTATATAAGGTGTAATTTGTATTTCCGGCTTCCAAGTTAGTTATTACAGCCTGCTGGCTTCTTTCCAATAAAGCCATAACCTGGGAAGTAACGAAATCAGAAATGTTTCCTTTAATATAAATGGTCATGAAAAGCGCAAAAAAGACACCGACCGTGATGATAATCATTGTCAGCTGCTGGAACAGTGACAGATTGGCCAGTGACTTTATAAATCTTTTCATTTATCCAAGCCTATAGCCATAACCATACAGTGTATGAATACTGAGGTTAGGCATCTTTTTTCTTAATCTTCTTAATGTATCATCAACAACTCTGTCAGAGCCATAGTAATCATCGCCCCAGATTGTATTCAATACATCTTCTCTTGTAAAAGCAACTCCCTTTTTATGAACAAACATTGTAAGAAGTTCAAACTCTTTATTAGTCAAGTCAATACTCTCGTTCTGATAGCTGACTTTTCTTTGTTCTTCATCAATAACATAACCGTCGATTTCCAAAGTTTTATCTTCTTTATAGAATCTTTTCATGATGTTATTAATTCTTAAAACAACTTCCTTCATATTGAAAGGTTTTGTGATGTAATCATCGCTGCCTTTTTCCAAACCGATAATACGGTCAAATTCTTTATCACGAGCACTAGCGAAAACGATTGGTACTTCCTTATTGACAGCTTTGATTTCTTCAAATAAATCAAATCCGCTCTTTTCGTCCAACATAATGTCCAATATCCACATATTTACGTCTTCATCCTGAATATGAGCGTAGGCTTCTTCATAAGTAAGATAACTTCTGACGATATAGCCTTCTTTTTCAAGATAACTTTTCATCAATCTGTTAAGATTTGCTTCATCTTCGACAATACAAATTGTTTTTTTCATTCTATCACCTACTAACATAATACCATATTTTATTCAACGACCATAGATAGCCTATCCAAGTACTCCTGGAAATGCTTCTCATTATATTCCTTATTAAATGGTGCGTTGTTCAGCTTTATATCAACTGATACTTTTGACATTTCATCCTTGATAATTGTGTCAATCTCATCAGGATAATGCATTGATTTCCCATGAACGGCATACTCGTCCAAATCAACTGTCATAACAAAGCCATCAGAATAGACTTTGTAGTCAATATCATAGTCAATATATTTAATTGCCTCCCCATCATACAAAGCTGGAGATGCTAAGTTTGTGTAGTAATAAATTCCTTCATTTCTGATCATGGCAATGACATTGAACCATCTATTTGTGTAGAAATAACAGATAGCAGGTTCTCTTGTATACCATTTACGTCCATTAGATTCTAATACCCATGTTTTATTTGTTATAACAACAAAGTGCTCTTCATCTGCCTCCAACACAAAAGCCTTTGCCCATGTCCTGTGCAAAGAACCATCATGTTTATAAGACTGAATGAATACTTCTGAGTTAATTTGTGGGTACATTTTTCCTACCTTCCTAATGTACTAATTGCATTATACAACATAAGCCCTAAATTTGATTCCCTTAACTACATTAGAAAGACTTAAACAATTTAAAATTTACTAAATAAAAGAGACATGATTGAATTACTCATGCCTCTTAATTGTTGTTATACCTTTAATTGAATTTCCTAAATTGAGATTTAAGCATATTGTACAAAATAGGCAAAATAATCATTAAAATTATCAGGGTTGGGATGGCATAACCTAAAGTGTCGGTAACCGCAAAAATCCAAGCAGCCGGTGAACCTGCATTTACAGCATCCTCCATCCAGCAATATGCACCAGAAAGAATGAATGAGAAGATTCTGATTGCCATAACAACAAAAATGCCTATTTCCATCTTTATCATTGCCTTCTTGCTGAACTTCCTGTCATCCTTATTCCATAAGAATGCTGCTGCGCCAATAATTACTGATGGGACAATATAATCAAAGATAAACCCAAAAACTGGTTTATATGGTGCAACATAAATGTGTGTAGCACCCATCATGATAGAAACAACAAACTGAATAGCAGCTGTTGCTATACCCCATTTCCATCCTAAATGAAAAGACGCAAATACTAATGGGATTAAAGAAATGTCAACACTTCCTCCATTTGGCCAAAGTGAAGCAAAAGGAATCATCTTTTTGATGTAATCCAAAACAATTGCCAAAGCAACATACATAGCTGCATGGATCATTTTTCTTAATCTTTTATTTCTCATAAAAAAACACCCCCATACAGGTGGTGAACACTCAGACTTCCTACGCCGGTACTAACCGGATCAGGTCTAAGGGTATTTCTCAGCAATACGCACCCCTGTCTGAGTATGATTATAGATTATTTGCTGTTTATTGTCTATAATGGGTATATGTTAAATGAACTTGAAAGCTTAATATCTAACGAAAAGTATGAAATCACTCTTCTCAGTAATGTCAGTGCTTTTTTAAATGAAAAATTGCACACCATTAACTGGGTTGGTTTTTATCTATATCTTGACGGGCAATTAGTACTTGGTCCATTCCAAGGCAAAGTAGCCTGCGAAATAATTCCGTTAAGTAAGGGTGTTTGTGGCAAAGCCGCAACTGACAGGCAAACTGTTTTGGTAGAAGATGTTCACAAATTCCCAGGGCATATCGCTTGCGACAGCGCCTCGCAAAGTGAAATTGTCTTACCAATAATATTAGATGGACAATTATATGGCGTATTGGATATCGATTCACCAGTTATCAGTCGCTTTACTCAAAACGATAAACAAACTCTTGAACAATGTGTTGAAATCATAATTAAAAGGTTAAATGAAATCAAATCCATTTAACCTTTTTCTTTGAAGTATCTTTCAGCGTAGTCAACAGCATCTTTTATTTTGAAGAACCGACATGTTGCATTTCCAAGTTTTCCTATCTTAACAAGATGAGCTCTTTCCATCATTTCGCCAATATTTGGGAATTCTTCACTGTCAATATCATAATCAAGATATTTGTTCCAATATGTCTTATCTTCTCTTTTAACAGCTCCACCCTGAATCATAACCATTCTGTATTGGCTACGGCATTCTCCTAAATGCATTGCTGTGCAATGTTCATAATCCGTACCAATTAATAAGACATAACCATCCATGTCATACATTTTTTCCAATGGTGAATTTTTATATAATGGGAAACTGATTGGTTGATTAGCCATCAGGTGTTTTGCGTCCGCTCCATTAGCAATAAAAGCGCTATTTGGATGATAAGAATGGCATGTGTCTTTTCTGCCACGAAGGTTTTCTACCAATGCACCCATATGATGAACATCTGAAGTATATACATCATATCCTGGAGTGTTATCTCTTACTTTATCAGCAAGTTTTAACAGAATTGGTGGATTTTGCCAGAACAGTGGCTCGGTATTATCACTGCATTGACATGGCATAACGATTGTTCCTTGTAAACCTACTGCCTGCTTTAAAGCATCATTAACAGTTGTGGCACCACCAACAACAAAACCAATCGACTTTAAAGAAGAATGAACCTCTACAATCATTCCTTCCTTCAAACCGATATGTTGTAACTGATTTACCAGTTCTTGCCTTGTTAAGGCTGACTGGATTGTGCTATCTGCTGATGTACTCATTTCTCTGCAACCATTCTACAAGTGTATTATAATCCAATTCTGCCTCTCTAAACGCAATCATTGTTCCTTCTTTTACTAGAAATGTCGTAGGCGTCAGACTGACATAGAAATTAAAATAGTCATAAATTAACGTATTAATCTCCGTTTTGTATTCCTTTTCATCTAATGGGCAATAGTAAAACTGAATATCATAGTTTTCCATGACTTTTTCTACAGTTTCAATATAGTCCTTACAACTATCACAACTACCACTACCGACATATATAACAAAAGTTTGTTTGTCTTCAAACATCTGAATGACAGCATCCGCATGTTTTGTGATGACTGCTTTCTCCTCCTTCAAATAACAACCAGAAAGAATACAAAGCATTAAAATAACGATTAATGTTTTTTTCATAGTGTTACTCCTGACTTTTGTTTAATTAAAATAGCATCAAACTCTTTGTTTAAATTGTATTTCAACCTTGTTGTCTGATTTTCTGTCATTTCCGGTTGAGTCTCAGCATTATGACCCGTTACGGTTCCTGTATGTCTGGCAATTACTTTACCTTTTTGAATGTAAATAATGGAAGGAACAAACATAACGTTTTCCGTTTCTATTTCCTTATTATCCAAGAAGCCATCCATAATAGCTTTCAGAGAAGATATAGTTGCCTCAGGGTCATCCTGATCATCGGTATTCAACATATATACCTTCATCTGGTGTTCTTCAGAAATATCGTTCAATATTGGTAATAAACACTCACACCACACACAGTTTGATTTGCCGATTAAAACAACTGATGTCTTTTTATCTTTAATCAGCTTTTCAATTCCGGCAACATCAATAACAATAAACTGCTCATTGTCAACAAGCCCATACTCGCTAACATCAGCAATTTCTCCTATCGGTTGGTCATATACAACTGTATCACTGCAGCCTGTTAAGAATAATAACAGCACTGTAAAAACAATTATCTTTTTCATAAAGACATTTTATCATTATCAAAGCACTAAAAAAAGAATGCCGAAGCATTCTTTTCATTAGTATAGTTTTTCTGATTAGTCTTCGTCGTCGTCTTCAACTTTGTAAGTAGCCATGACTTTTTCAGCAACCATCTGAGGAGCACGGTCGTATCTGATGAATTCAGATGTATATGAACCGTTACCCTGAGTCATACTTCTTAATTCAGTTGCGTAGCTCATCATTTCTGCCTGAGGTACTTCTGCGATGATAACGCTTGTTTCATCATCGATAGCGTTGTTTTCAAGAATCATGCCTCTTCTCTTAGAGAAGTCACCATAGATTGTTCCAACGTAATCACTTGGGATTGTTACATATGCCTTAATGATTGGTTCCAACAGACATGGTTTTGCCATTGGCATACCCTTCTTATAAGCAAGTCTTGCAGCAGCCTTGAATGCAACTTCCTTTGAATCAACTGGGTGCATACTTCCATCATATAATGTAGCCTTTACCTGAACTACCTTGAAGCCTGCGAGAACACCCTTCTGCATTGAATCTCTTAATCCTGATTCTACAGCTGGGAAGAAGTTCTTAGATACGGCACCGCCGACAACTTCTTCTGCGAATACCATTTCTTCTTCATCTGGATTAGGTTCGAATCTGATCCAAACATCACCATACTGACCAGCACCACCAGACTGCTTCTTATGCTTACCTTGTACTGATGCTGTACCAGTGATAGTTTCACGGTACTGAACCTTAGGCTGAGTTAAGTCAACTTCAACCTTATTTCTGCTCTTTAACTTATTAACGATAACATCAATGTGCTGGTCGCCCATACCGTAAAGAACACGTTCCTTAGTTTCTTCGTTTACAACAACCTTCATTGACTTGTCTTCTGAAGCAAGTTTCTTTAAGCCTTCAGAAAGCTTATCTTCATCGTTCTTTGATTTAGCCCAGATTGCTTTTGATAACATACCCTGAGGGAATTCAATAGCTGGATAAATAACTGGGTTAGCCTTTGTAGCTAATGTATCGTTTGTAGTTGTTTCAGAAAGCTTTAAGATAGCTCCGATATCACCACAAGTTAACTTATTAACCTTTTCCTGATTCTTTCCTCTGATGATTACGATTGAACCAGCTTTTTCTGTATCTTCTTTATTTGCGTTATAAAGAGGTGTATCAAGGGTTAATTCACCGCTCATAACCTTAACATATGAAGCCTGTGCGAAGTTATCAGTTACAGTCTTGAATACGAATGCACTGAATGGAGCTGAAGCATCAGTCTTAACTTCCTTGCCATCAACAGTCTTTACTACACCCTTCTGAACATATGAAGGGATGTTGTTGATGATTAAATCACAAACGGCATCAACACCAACATACTTTGTTGCGCTTCCGCATAAGATTGGTCTGATTTCGCCTTTTTCTAATCCGTTGTATAAACCTTTTTCTAATTCTTCTGGTGTGAATGGTTCTTCCATTAAGAATTTTTCAGTTAATTCATCATCAGTCATGGCAATTGCTTCTGTTAATTCAGGTGAGAAAGTCTTTTCTACGCCAGTGATCTTATTGCCATCCATTACTGGTAATACGAATGGAGCAGCTTTGCATCTCTTTTCAAGATCAGCAACTGTCTTTTCGTAGTTAGCGTTGTCTTCATCAACTCTTGTTACGAAGAAGAAACATGGAAGTCCTTTAGCTGTAGCAGCTCTGTAAGCCTTCATTGTACCTGGCTGAACGCCATCCTTAGCACTTACAACGATCATAACAGCATCAGCAACTGCTAAACCAGCAGTCTGTTCGCCAGCGAAATCCAGATAACCTGGAGTATCGATGAAGTTGATCTTGTAGTTTTTCCATTCTACTGGAACGATATGGCAGTATACAGATAAGCCTCTCTTAACTTCTTCTGCATCGTAGTCGATGATGCTGTTGCCATCAACGGCTTTGCCGAAACGGTCTGTAACCTTTGTATTAAACAGAATTGATTCGAGTACTTCTGTTTTACCTGCACCTGTATGACCCATTACAGCTACATTCTTAATAAATTCTCCACTATATTCTTTCATGTCCATTTCCTCCTAGACTAATTTACTAGCTAATTCTGTGTTAACTGATTTGTTTGAATAATAATCGTAAGCAGTTCTTCCTTCAATATCTTTCAAAGTTATATCAGCTTTGTTGTTGAGAAGAATCTCAATCATCTCATCGAAGCCCGTATAAGCGGCTCTCATCAGTGCTGTACAACCCATTCTGTCCTGGGCATTCACATCGGCACCACGGTTTAATAATACATCAATGCAAGCCACATTTCCAGCAGAACATGCTTCCATTAGAGCAGTTCTTCCCTGTGCATCACATGCATTAACATCAGCTTTATGCTGAATTAGCAATCTTGCTACATTATCGAAGCCATAGAAGCAGCTTCTCATCAGAGCATTGTTGCCATTTATATCCTGAATATTGACATCTGCATCTGCATCCAACAGCATCTCAACAACCTCAACGAAACCTTTTTTACAAGCTCCCATTAATGCAGTTTTACTGTTGCAGTCAACATCATTTACATTTGCACCACTGTCAAGCAGTTGTCTTGTAACCTGAATTCTTCCACGCTTTGCAGCTCTTATTAAAGCAGTCTTGCCATCTTGTCGTTTTACATTTACATCGACGCCTTCCGCAATTGTTTGGCATACGACATTGATGTCACCGTCAGCTGCAGCATCAAAGAATTTTTTCTCCAACTGATTCATTTTGCATCTCTCCTTCTATAAAAAAGACGCCCATTAAAAAAGCATCCTTTTATTTTAATTTAAAGTTAAAAATTTCCACCATTTGGTGGCCAACTGCAATGCCAAGGCAGTTACCTAAATCAGCTCTGAAATTGTTTGTCATAATTGCTGACTCCTTTAACTCTATAATATATTTTATAGACAAAAATTGCCTTTTTCAATACTTTGTTGAACCCTTGAAGTAATAATTGAAAGCGTTTAAGATAAACATTGAAGATGGATACAAATGTTTGTAAAATAATAGTGGAAAAAATGAGGTGATTATAATATGTGTGAACCAGTACTCGTTATTTTAGCAGCCGGAATGGGAAGCAGATATGGCGGTTTAAAACAGATTGATACTGTTGGCAGCAATGGTGAAAGCATTATCGATTTCTCTATTTATGATGCTTATAAAGCAGGATTTAAAAAAGTAATTCTTATCATTAGAGCCGAACATGAAGAACTGTTTGAACAGAATCTTAGCCATAAAATCCGCCCATTTATGGAAGTTGTTTACGCTCATCAGAGTTTAAACGATTTGCCAGAGGGTTTTACAGCTCCAGAAGGAAGAACTAAACCTTGGGGAACAGTCCAGGCTTTATTATCAACTGAACCATATGTTGATGGCCCATTTATGATTATCAACGCTGATGATTTCTATGGCAGAGAATCATTTGAAGTTATGTACAACTTCTTAAAGAATGAGGTTTCCGATACAGAATTTGGTATGGTTGGCTACATATTAAGCAAGACTTTATCTGATAGTGGTGCTGTAACTAGAGCTTTATGCAAACCAGTTGATGGACATCTTGATCAAATCATTGAAACGCAAAAAACTATCAGAAAAGATGGAAAACCATATGTTGTAAATGAAGATGGCACAATAACTGAGGTTGAAGACGGCATCTGTTCAATGAACTACTGGGGCTTCACTCCAGCCGTTTACCCATACATGAAAAAAGACTTTAAAGAATTCTTGGAAAAATACATTGATGTTCCTAAATCAGAATTAGTAATTCCAACTACAGTTGGCAGAATGGTAAAGGATACAGATATGAAGGTTAAGATAATGTCAACAACTGCTGAATGGTTTGGTGTCACTTATCCTGAAGATAAACCAATGGTCGTTGAAAAACTAAGACAGTATAAAGAGGAAGGCATTTATCCATTCGATCTTTGGAAAGTTGAAGAAAACTAAAACCGGCAATGCCGGTTTTTCTTTTAGTTAAATCTTCTGCTGCCGCATTGCCTTTCATCGGTAGCATCATAAATGTCGATGTTATTATCCGAAAGGTATTTTTTCTGATAATGCTGGAAAATATCACGCTTGCTGTATAGCCTTTGTCCATTAGGATCACCATATTGTTTTAACAAATCAGTAAACTTTGGAATAGTGTTGTAATACTGTTCATCTAAAGACTCAACATATTTTATGACCTTTTCAAAACCCATTTGTTCAAACTGGGTAATATTCTCTTCACTTAAAGATATCAGAAGGGATCTTTTTGTTTCTGGCGGAACATCAGTAGAAGCAATCCACTCAGCCTCGGTTCGATATGCATTTCTATTCAACAGTTCTTTAACTTCGCCACTTAATTGTTGATACTGTTGCAACAATAAACGTGACTCTTCTAACGTGATTCCTCTTCCTTCTTCATGTGGGATAAACAGTCTAATATCATCTATTTCATGCTTCCTTATATTTTCAACAAGTTCATCCATTTGAATATAGTTTTCGCCAGTTAGTGCAATGCCAACACTTACATCCAAACCTGCCTGTTTGGCAGCATCAATCAAAGACATCACATGCTGATAATCACCTTGACGGCTTGCAAATTTATCATGATACTCTTTTGCACCATAGAGAGTAAAGTTAACTGCTTTAACTCCATGGCACTTAATATCATTCATCATTTTTTGTTTATCTTCGTCACTTCTAAATCTCAACCCATTCATCTGCAGAAAACGGCCAGAAACTGAACCGATTGAGTTTTGAAAATCGATGGCTTCAAGTAAATCTGGATGCTCCATTGAGTAACCAAATGAAAAGTTGAAATCTATCTGTGGGCGGTTTTCTACCAACCAATCATGAAAACGAAGTGCATACTCCTCACTTCGTTTGTAATTACAACCTATTGTCTTACCATCCCATGACAAAAGACAGTATCGGCAATGGCAATAACAAGGAACAATTAAGCTTTGCACCATAATACTTGTCGTTTTCATGTTTATATCCTGGTGATTTACACCTGTAATTTTATTTGATTACGTTAATTGTTTTATCTTCAACTAAAACCGTGCTGTTATAGAATTCACTCATGAAGTTGATCATGTTGTCGACATCCATACTTCCACAAGTTTCATAGCAAGAATGCATTGCTATCTGGGCACAGCCAACATCTACGGCCATAATTGGTAAATTGATTGTGCTGATTGCAGCCTGAGTAGCTCCACCTCTTGAATCGCTTCTGTTAGCAAATACCTGGAAAGGAATATTAGCTCTTGAACATAACTGTTTAGCAATTGCCATTGAAACAGCATCACTGACATAAGACTGTTGAGCAGCTGTCTTAATAACAACACCTTTATTCATATAAGTCTGATTGAATCCATCATACATTTCTGGATGATTTGGATGAACAGCATGCGCATTGTCTGCGCTTACTAAGAATGAGTTAGCTAAGATGCTCTTAACATCAATGCTGTTGTAATAGAATGCAGCAAAGATTCTATCAATTGTGTCTTTTAAGAAACTTGATGCCATACCTTGTTTTGTAGTAGCACCAACTTCTTCGTTATCAAATACAGCCATGATGTTTAATGAATGTGTGCTGTATGATTTTTTGAAAGCCTGTAATGAAGTATAAGCACTTTCTAAGTTGTCAATTCTCATGCCAGAAATGAATTCCTTATTGCTTCCCCAAACCTCAGCTGGCTGACGGTTATATAAGAATAAGTCATGGCCGAAGATATCTTCAGGCTGACAATTCAGTTTTCTAGCCAATACTTTTGAGAAGTAGTTTTCCTGTGGTTCTAATCCCATCATTGGAATTAAATCTGTCTGAATGTTCCACTTAGAGCCACTATTAATTTCTCTGTTCTGATGAGGTGCAACATTAGGAATAATTGCAACATCCTCATTAAAATCAACTAATTCAGTCATTAATAAACCATTTCTCTTGACGACTGCTCTGCCGGCAATTGATAAAGGTCTGTCAAGCCATGTGGATAAAATGGCACCACCATACATTTCAACATTCAGCTTATTGTAATGTCCATCTTTAACATCCTCAACTGGTTTAATTTTGAAACATGGTGAATCAGAATGAGAAGCAACGATGTTAATAGACTTAACGTTCATTATCTCTGGAATCTTAAATGCGATAATACTTGAATCATTTCTGATGACATAGTAATATCTGTTGTTTTCCAGTTTCCAAGCTGCATTTTCTTTTAATCTGACAAATCCTGCTTCTAACAGTTCGTCTTCAATTGCCTTTACAGCATGAAATACTGAATGAGACTTATTCAAAAATTCTACAAATCCGTTAGCATTAATCATCTTGTTTCCTCCTTCTGCAGATCATTACTCCATCACCAATCTGCAAATATTCACTTTCGTATTTATCACTGTTCAGCATATCTTCCCTGAACTTTTTAAACTTCTTTACTAATGGTTTTAATCTTTTACCAATCTGGTCTTCTTGAGCATCAAGGAAACCATGGAAATATACATCATCAACAATTATTATACCATCTTCCTTTAGGTTCTTTTCAAATCTTTCCAACAGTTGCTGGTTATGGGCCTTTGGTCCATCAAGAAATAGAACATCAAACTTTTCTTCACATTCAAACTCTCTAGCATTTGCTAAAACAGCTGTTATTCTATCTGTCAACCCAGCTTCTTCGATATTCTTCACGGCTGTCTGATGACGCTGCTGATCAATCTCTACAGTTGTAATATGTAAGTCAGGGCAATATGAAGCAAAAACAATGCTGCTATAACCTACAGCAGTTCCTATTTCTAATAAAGATTTAACATCATTGTCCTTTAAAAACTGACGGACATAATTGATGCCTTCATCTTCCATAATTGGAACACCATCATTTAACGCTTTTTCTCTAATTTTACTAATCAATTCTTCATTCATACATTTCAAGGATATCATTTTCACTGATATTTTTCATTTATTTTAGTATAGGTATGCGCATTTATTTTGCATTTGCATTATAATATATTATAAACTTGAATAAATATATGAAAAATCGGAGGTACTTTTATGGAAGAAAAAAATGCTAAAAAATCAAAAACCCTAGAAATTCATCGTAACGAAAAGGGCTTGAGAGTTTTAACTGCAAAAGAATGGTTTTTCGTTATCGTTGTAGGTCTGGCAGGACAACTTATCTGGTGTGTAGAAAACACTTGGTATCCTAACTTTGTTTATGCAAAGATTGCACCAGACGCTTCAATTATTTCTTGGATGGTTGCTCTTTCAGCAATGGCAAGCACATTTGGTTGTTTCGTATGGGGAACAATGGGTGACAGATTAGCAAGACGTCGTCCTCAAATGCTCATCGGTTATGCTGCATGGGGTGTTACTGTAATTTTATTCGGTTTAACTGAATATGTTGATCACAGCAATCTCGTTCTAATTACAACAATAGTTGTATTTGCAGACTGCTTAATGAGTTTCATTGGCGCTATGGCTAACGATTCAGGTTTCATTGCTTGGACAACCGATATTACAGAAGAAGGCAACAGAGGAAAGATGGGTGCTGTAGTAGCAATCTTACCAGTTGCTGGAACAATTATGGGTGGTCTGTTCTTTGGCAAGATTATTGAAAAGATTGACTACTTCAAATTCTTCATCGTATTAGGAATCTTCTTAGTTTTGATGAGTGTTGGCGTATTCTTTATGGTTAAAGATGCACCAGACATCAAGCCTAACCGTGATGAGAAAGGATTCTGGCATCAGGTCTTCTCAGCATTTGATTTCTCATTATTCAAAGAAAACAGATTAATGCGTGATATCTGCATTATCTTCTCAGTATATTTTATTGGTTTCCAGATGTATTTCTCACATCTAACAAACTTCTTAGTTTATACTCAAGGTTATCCTACTGGTAAAGCCGGTTTAGTTCTTGGTTTACCACTAATTGCTGCATTACCTTTCACATTCCTTTGCAGCAAATACCTTGATAATGGCAAATTCTACAATGTAATGTACCTTTCTGTAGGTTTAACTATTGTCGGTTTATGCTTCTGTTGGTGGAAGAACATGATTGTTTCAATGATTGGTATCTTCTTATTTGGCACAGGTTATATGTGCATTTACCAGTCATTAATGGTTATGTTAAAGAACTCAATGCCTGCAAACATGCATGGTCAGTCAGAAGGTCTAAGACAGATTTTCTATGTTGTTATTCCAATGTGTATTGGTACACCAATTGGTTCATATTTAATTAAACATTTCGGTTTTGCTATGCAGAATGAATATGGCGTTGCTGGTTATTCAGCAAACTGGATTACATTTATCGTTGCTGCATGCTGGATGCCATTAACTTTCATCCCAATCACAATTGCTAAGAAGCATTACATTGAAGATGTAGAATCAAAGAAAGACAAAGAATAGTAATTTTATGAAAAACAGCGACATACGAAAAGGTTTATTAAGAAATAAGTTTGTATATTCCTTCCTTGGACTTTTAATTGGGTGGATAATTGTTTTAATTAGAAACTTCTCTTATAAAAGATACAAAGTAAAGAATAAACCAGTTTTAATACTGGCAAATCACAACTCTGATTTCGACCCATTATTAATGGTCATCCACTTAAAAACTCATTTCAAATTTGTCGCTAGTGCTAATATCCTTTCTGGTTTTGTAGGAAAAATTATTAACTTCTTATCAGGCCCTATTCCAAGAGCAAAAGGTGCTTCAGCTGATGATACAGTAAAAGCCATCATTGCAAACCTCAATGCTGGGATTAACGTTGCCATGTTCCCGGAAGGAAATAAATCCTGGGATGGTGAGACATGTTTCATCTCTCCTCGTACAGCTACCATCTTAAAAGAAACAGATTGTGCATTATTAACTTATCGTTTCGATGGTGGTTACCTCAGATCGCCAAGATGGGCAGTCAACAAAAGAAAAGGCAAAGTATTTGGAACAGTTGTAAATGAGTATTCTCATGAACAACTTGCCGAAATGTCCGTTGATGAAATCTATAAAGTAATTTGTGATGACTTATATGTTGATGCTTTTGAATATCAGCAGCAGCATATGCAAAAATACACCGGAAAAGCTTTAGCTGAGGGCTTTGAAAATATGGCCTTCATTTGTCCTAAGTGTCATAACTTTGACACAATAAAAACAGAGGGTAATATGATAACCTGTAGTTGTGGTCATAAGGTGAAGTACAACGAATACGGTTTCTTAGAAAATGAAGAAGACAGTATCGTTAACACATCTTTGAAATGGAATAAGTTCCAAAAAGAATATTTACTTGCTAATGCAAGCAGACTGAAAGAAAGAACTAAAGATTTCTTCTCCAGTGACCAGGGATGTCAATTCTATGTTGTTAAGGGAGAAGATGATAAGGTAATCGTCTTCAGAGATGCTATCGTAAGAGTTTATGGAGATAGAATCACTGTCAGCGGTAAAGAAAATAATGAATTATTTACTTTCTACTGGCACCGCATTTCTAAAATGGGAATGTTCAGAAGTACCTGTCTATTCTTCACTCACAACGACAAACGTTATGAAATCCGTAAAGCTGCCAGCTTCTCATGTTTAAAATATTTCTTCCTTTGGAGAACCCTAACAGGAAAAACACTTGTATAAGAAAAACCGCCAATTGGCGGTTTTATTTTTCCAATGGTGCCGGTAGTCGGATTTGAACCAACGACCTACTCATTACGAATGAGTTGCACTACCACTGTGCTATACCGGCATTCAAACACGAATGTTTGACGCTCCATAATTATAGCTTAATGTCATTTTAATAACAATGAACTAACGATTTTTCTCAATCAATGTGGTAATAAGATTTTCAAAATCAATTTCCAATGTCATATCATCACGAATGATTGTTTCCATATTAGGATTGCTCTTCACTTCTTTATCTGTAATTTCATCGAATAATTCTGTAAGCAACTGTTTGTTCATTGATGTACCAATGTAGTAACAATATCCTTTCCCAAATTTGTTCTTTGTAACAGCAGCATAATTACCAAATGCATTATTTAAATATTTCGCAATTGGTTCTGCTCTATCAACTTTTAACATATCCGCAAAGACTGTTCCATTTCCTTTGTGACCCTTATATGTTATTGAACGCTTTTGGCCATCAAGAAGACTTTCTGTTTCTTCAACAACAGCACCAACTAAACTGTTTAAGCCATAAGGTAATCTTTCATTGAAAACAAATGTATTATTGACATCTTTCCAACTTGTTCTAGCTGTTAGGACAAGTTTTCCACCTTCTGTGACATATCTCTTTAAACGGTCGTGGAAATTTCTATCCATGATAATCATATAAGGCAGTATTAATAATTTATATTTGTTGAAATCTGTATCTTTTGTAATGACATCAACTGTCATATTACGATCATACAGCTGGCTGTATAATTTGACAGTTTCATCAACATAATCAAAAACATCTGATTGTCTTTGAATACGGAAAGCAGCCGCAGAATCATAGTCAAACATAATTGCTGCATCAGCAACAATATCCTTCTCAAAGAAACTTTGATACTTGCGAATTCGCTGATACAAACTCTTTACTTCATAGAATTTGCGACGTTTCTGATTATCAGCATCTAAAATACCATAACAATACTGCTCTGCGCCCTTGTTATAGCCTCTATAGCGGAAAATCAGGAAGGATTTACATCCATGTGCCATTGCCTGAATTGCCCAAGTTGAGCCTTGATTCGGCTTTACAGCACATCCGATTATATCATGCCCTTGAGCACCCATTATTTCTTCAGTAATCCAGAATTTACTGTTCTTGAATCCTCTTGCAGTATCAAGTGTAAATGCTACTTCTGCAGGTGTCATCGGTTCTGTTGTTCCACCCCAAACTGGATAGTTATTATATGCAACATCATCTAAACACTTTGAAACCTCAAATGGGTCAAAATGTTTTTGCAAAGTACCGCCTTCAAAATCATGTAAAATTACAGAATTTGGAACTACTTCTTTTAAGGCAGAGTACATATCCTTAAGGAATCTGACAATACTTAATGATCTATATCTTTCCCAATAGAGCCTTAATGTCGGATTCTGTGCTGTATGTGCTGTTTTTGGTAAATGAATGTCTTCAAAACAACTGTAAGTCTGTGTCCAGAATCTAGTTCCCCATTTATCATTCAATTCTTCAATACTTGAGAATTGTGTCTTCAAATACTCAATGAATCCCTTATGGCAATTCTGACAATAACACATATCAGAACCTTCATGGCCTATTTCATTGTCTAATTGCCATGCCACGATATTTTCATTGTTTTTATAATGCATGCCTAACTGTCTTGTTATATTCATTGCTTTCTGACGATAGACTTCACTGTTATAACAATATCCTCTTCTTCCACCATAAGGTTGCTTGTTACCAAATTCATCTTCTGACATTATTTCTGGATATTTCAAATTTAACCAACGTGGCATTGTAGCAGTTGGCGTACACATCATTGTTTTAATTCCTAATTCACCAGCTTTTTTTATAACCTCGTCAAAAAGTGAGAAATCATATTGTCCCTCTTGTGGTTCCATAACGTCCCAAGCAAAATCACCTATTCTGATGATGTTACAGCCCAATTCTTTAATGTTGGCTAAATCTTCATCAATAAGATCTCTGCTCCAATGTTCAGGGTAGTAATCAACGCCTAGATACATAACCGACCTCCTACAAAATATCCATTAAATCTTCTATTTCATTTATTCTTTTTATTCCATCACTATTTATTCTGCCATCTTGGTGCCATAACCAAATTGAACGCATGCCTGTACGATACGCACCAATAATATCTGTCATATAAGAATCTCCAACAAATACTGCTTCATCCGGCTGAACTCCTAATTGTTCAAGTGCAATCTGATATAGTTTTTTGTTTGGCTTAGCAGTGTTATATTGCCCACCAATAACAATCGTATCGAAATAATCTCTTATTCCAACATTATCAAGTTTCATATTTTGAGACTCAACAAAGCCATTAGTAATCATGCCGAGCTTATATTTTCCTTTTAAATAATCAAGAGTTTCAATAGTTCTTGGGTACAATTTCTCATGCATGCAAAGATGATCTACCCACCACTCTGTCAATCTATCAACATCCAATGCTAGACCATATGTATCTTTCAATTGTTGAAGTATGAACTCCTTCTCAAAATTGCCATACTGGTCCCAGTTCATCATATGTTGAAGGACACACTCCAATTCAGTTTCATCATGCAACTGTTCAGCAATACCAAAAGTTTGCAAAAATTCAACATAAGTATCATATGCACCACGGGTTCTATCGCCTAGTGTTCCATCATAATCAAACAAAATCGCTTTGACATTTGGCCAAGGAACAATTTCTTCTAAAGGAATTCTTGTATAGTATTCCAACTCATCTTCATGATGAATATATCCACCACATTTCATTTGAACAGCAAGACTTGCCGCATTATTCTTGTTTACAGACAGGTATGCTTCTGTAATTCCTCTTTCTTTAGCAACTTGTAATGCTAATTTCAAAGCTTCAGTCGCATATCCTTTTCCTCTATATTTTGGTGCTATTCCATATCCAATATGTCCAGCTCCATTTCTTAAAAAGTTATTCAAATAATGACGGAAATTTACGAAGCCTACATATTCCCCATCATTGTTTTCAACAATAAATTTAGTATCAGGAACATAGCCATCTTTTAAATTCCTTCCAAAACTGTTTTCTTTCTTTTCCTCAACAAAATCGCGGAGTTGGTTTCTATCTAAACCACTAGCATCATTGATAAATCCATTCTCGGAAGGCATTTGCTGAACTAAATCATAATATCTGTCAAAATC
>R21__coassemble_1167_pt1 | contig 18560 bp, 16 predicted proteins | sample R21__metabat2_high_PE_038 | metagenome-assembled genome bin R21 | reverse complement strand
AAAGAGAATGAAGGAATCATTAGATGAAATATTCGCTTGCGATTATGACCATAACCTGGTTGTCCCAACATTAGAATCAAAGGTATTTGGTATTGGTGTAGAAGCGTATACGGTTGTTTCCAGTGAGTTCTGCTTATGTTATGCAATGCAGAATAATATCATGCCATTAGTTGATAATGGACATTATCATCCAACAGAAATGGTATCTGATAAATTATCAGCCATCCTTAACTTCTCTGATAAGATGATGTTACATGTAACTAGACCTATGCGTTGGGATAGCGACCATGTTGTTTCTTTCGATGATGAAACTAGAGAAATCATGAAGGAAGCTGTCAGATGTGGTTTGGATAGAGTTATTATTGCTACAGACTACTTTGATGCATCCATAAATAGAGTAAGTGCCTGGGTAACAGGTATCAGAAATACACAAAAATCATTATTATATGCTTTATTAGAACCAAAAGATTTATATAAATACCAGGATGAAGCAGATTTCACATCATTACAGGTAAAACTTGAACAGCAAAAGACAATGCCATTTGGCGATGTTTGGGATGAATTCTTAAAGAGAGAAAATGTTGTTAAAGATTATCTAAGTGAAGTTAAAGAATATGAAAAAGTAGTATTACAGGAGAGAAAATAATGAAAGACTTTTTACAATCACCAATTCTTAAAGAATTATGCGAAACATGTTCCAACATGTACAGATTAGGTTGGGATGAGAGAAATGGTGGCAACATTTCTTACCTATTGTATGAAGATGAAGTTGCTGAATACTTTGATACAACAAAGGTCATCAGAACAACTCCAACAGGCTTTGATGCTACATATTTAATCGGTAAGTACGTTTTAGTTACAGGAACTGGTAAGTATTTTAAAAACGTTGAAAAAGATCCAGAAAACAATTTAGGCTTAGTAAGAATTGGCCAGGATGGCACAACTGCTGAGTTAATCTGGGGCTTTAAAGATGGCGGTAAGTTCACTAGTGAGTTCGCTTCTCATTTAATGAGCCATATTGAAAGATTAAAGGTTGACCCATTACACAGAGTTGTTGACCATTGTCATCCAGACCACATCTTAGCTATGACATATTTATTACCTGCTGATGAGATTGTTTTCACTCATGAGTTATGGCAGATGGAAACTGAATGTATCATTGTTTTCCCTGAGGGCGTAGCAGTATTACCTTGGATGTTATGTGGCACTAATGAAATTGGTGAAGTAACAGCTGAAAAGATGAAAGACCACAGATTAGTTGTCTGGTGTCAGCATGGTATCTATGGCACAGGAAGAACTTTAGATGAAGCCTTTGGCTTAATCGAAACAGTCGAAAAGGCAGCACATGTCTTCATTTTGACTTATGGGAAGCAACGCGTTAACACAATCACTGATGACAATTTAAGAGAAATTGTTAAGGGATTCAATATTACCAATTACCATAAAGGAATCATTGATTAGTTAAATCAATAAGGAGAAAGGCAATGGAAGAAAAAGAAAATATCAAAACTGTTGAAGTTTCTTTTAGGGAAGATGTTTATAAGGATATTGTTAAACAGGCTGAACAGTTAAACCTTTCACCTGAACAATTTATTTCTAATATTGTTTCTCAATCACTATTATTGCCTGCTGATCCTAATTCCCAAGAGTTTGTTGAACTGAATCAACAACAACAAAATCAGTTAACAACAGTAAAGAAAATCTTACAATATACTACTGGTTTGTGGCAGAAAGCCGCAGATGCGTTGGCAGGAGAAGAAGAGGATATTTAGATAAAAGTTCTCCAAATATTCTCCAAATGTTCTCCAAAAATAATATGAGTATTAAAAAAGCCCTTTAAATAAGGGCTTTTCTTTCCTATGGCTGGGAATAAAGGATTCGAACCTTTGAAATGACGGAGTCAGAGTCCGTTGCCTTACCACTTGGCTAATTCCCAATGTGCTATTATATTATACACTATTATTTTGAAAAATCTACAATAAAATAATGTATAATTAAGAAAAAAAGGAAGTAAAAATTATGGCAGAAAAGAAAAAACATAGACTGGACAGAGTTGACGGCTACTATATTGAAGATATGGACTCTTTCCATAAGTATTTTGCTCATTTAAACCCAGACAGAATTGGTTGTGAAGTTTGTCTTCTTTCAACTCTTGACTGTACAGAAGCGCTCAAGTTAATGGATGAACAGAGAAAACTGAACCCAGATATGCACATTACTTTCTTCCATCTCATTTTAACTGCTATGGCTAAGATGGTATACAATCGCCCTAAGATGAACAGATTCGTATCAGGAAGAAGATTCTATCAGAGAAAAGATATTATTTTAAGTTTCGTTGCCAAGAAGAAATTCTCTGATGATGGTGAAGAGGCAATGATGATGTTAAAACCAAAGGAAGATGACAACCTGCTTTCACTTTCTAGAAAAGTATCAGGTGAAGTCAAAGAAGCTAAGAAGGATACTGGAGAACAGTATGGTGCTGATAAGGCTTTGGATACAGTTGCTAAATTCCCTAGATGGTTAATGAAGATTGTTATGGGTGTATTCAGAATCATGGATAACAATGGTTTATTCCCTAAATCATTCATGGATGTTGACCCTAACTTCTCAACTATCTTATTAAGTAACTTGGGCTCAATCAAATGTAAGTCAGTATATCATCATCTTTCTAACTTTGGTACTAACTCAATCATCTTAACAATTGGTACAATTCATAAAGAAGAAAAGATTATGGATGATGGTTCAAAACAGATCAGAGATGTTGTTGACTTCGGTATTACTATCGATGAAAGAATTGGTGATGGTTTCTACTTCTCTAAATGTATGAAACTTGTCCAGTACATCTTTGATAATCCACAGTTATTGTTAGACCCTGTCAGCGCAGTTGTTGATTACGAAGGTTAATAGATTATTAAAACGGCTTAAAAAAGCCGTTTTTACTATGGCGTGTAAATTGGACATTTACATATCAATGCATTAAAATATATATATGAAAAAAGAAGGTAAAAGTGTCATGAACAAATTTGTCTCAACAGTTATTTTTGCTGCGGCAGCGGCAGCCGCCATTCATTCTTACTTTAAGAATGAAAAAGATGAGGAAGTCAAACTGGTTGAAGTAAATGAAAAACCAGAAGATGATTCAATCGTCAAAGTCGCTGAAGAAATTGAAACAATCGCCCAGGATGGCGAAAATGAAGTTGAAGAGGCTGTAGAAATCCTTCAGGAAGTTTTACAGCAGCCAACTGAAGAAGTAGTTGAAGAACAGGTTGAGGACATCGTAGAAGATGTTGTAGACGATGAAGTTATCGAGGATATCATTGATGAAATCGTTGATAACGAAGTAATCGAAGAAGCTCAGCAACAGGTTGAAGAATCAATTGAAGACTTACAGGAAGTAGTCGAAGAAGTTGTAGATGATGTTGTTGATGTAGTTGAAGATACTGTCGAAGAGGTTGTTGAAGAGGTTAAGGAAGACGTCGAAGAACCAATCGAAAGAATAATTGATGAATATATCGAAGTACCAGTTAATGATGCCGTAGATAATATTGATGAAGCAGTAGAAGACCTTGAAGAAATTGTTCAGAATCTTTCTAGCGATGAGACAGCTGAGGAAGACACTATTGTAGATATCAAGCAGTTAGATGAAGAAGCATTTGGAGAAATGCCTGAAGAAAAACCAGAAGAATGGGTAGAAGTCGGACAAACTGAATGGGTAGAAGTTGGTCAGACTGAATGGGTAGATGCAGTTGATGAATTTGCATCTGAAGAAGAAATACAGCAGGTAGAAGAACCTGAGGTAGAAGAACCAGTCAGTATTGAAGAAATTATTGATGATGTAATTGATGCCGTAGAACAGCCAGTTGAAGAACCAACTGAAGAAGTAGTTGAAGAACAGGTTGAGGACATCGTAGAAGATGTTGTAGACGATGAAGTTATCGAGGATATCATTGATGAAATCGTTGATAACGAAGTAATCGAAGAAGCTCAGCAACAGGTTGAAGAATCAATTGAAGACTTACAGGAAGTAGTCGAAGAAGTTGTAGAAGATGTAGTACAGGATGTTGTTGAAGATATTCAGCAAGTTGAAGAAACAATTGAAGAAAAGGTTGAAGAAATCAAAGAAGAAGTTGTCGAAAAGATGAAAGAGAAAGTTGATGAAGCTCAACTGTCTCCTGAAGAAGCCGTAACTGCTGCTCATGTTCAGTTCCCTAATCTGTCAGTTAAGAAAATCGCCAGCATTATGAAGCAGGTCCCATTAATGTTACAGACACTTGGTGAGTGTGAGAGCATTGACCTTCAGCATTTAATTGTTTTCGCTAATAGCGAAGATAAGAATAAGTTCGCTAACATCGCTTCTGTTACAGGATTTGATGTTGATCCAAGCGATAATGAAAACGAGTTATTGCTTTCTCAGAACTTAACAGCTGATGCTATTACTATCGTTAAGACAATCTTGCAGCTTGCTCAGGATGGCAGCGAATATGGCGGAAGCTATAAGGGCTGGGTTGTTAACGGCAAAGAGTAGTTAATATGATAAGATAGTCACCTTAACCGGTGACTTTTTTTATGCTATAATACACAAGTATGGAAAACGAAGCTATTAGAGTAGAAAACTTAAATTTCAGTTACATTGAAGGAAATCCAACAATACAGGATATGTCTTTTGTTATTCCTAAGGGAAGCTATACAACAGTTATTGGCCATAATGGGTCTGGTAAGAGCACTGTTGCTAAGCTTTTATTAGGCTTATTGGAAAAGGAATCAGGGGAAATCTATATCGATGGTATTCAGATGAGTCAGCAGAATATTGACCAGATCAGAAATAAGATCGGTATAGTCTTCCAAAATCCAGATAACCAGTTCATTGGTTCAACAGTAAGAGATGATATTGCTTTCGGTTTGGAAAATCATTGTGTCGAAAGAGAGAAGATGGATGGCATTATTGAAGAATACGCTGCAAGAGTATCAATGACCGATTTTTTAAACAGTGAACCAACAAAGCTTTCTGGTGGTCAGAAACAGAGAGTAGCCATTGCTTCAGTATTGGCAATGAATTTGGACATCATCGTTTTTGATGAGGCAACAAGTATGCTTGACCCAACAGGAAAAAGAGAAATCAACAGACTGATTAAAGAAATCCATGATAAACAGCATCTGACTGTTATTTCAATCACCCATGATATTGAAGAAGTTGCTCAGTCAGATAATGTTCTTGTTTTGGAAAAAGGAAAACTTCCTTTATGTGGAGATCCAGAAAAGATTTTTGAAAACGAAAAAATGTTAGTGGATATGAAACTTGATATTCCATTTGTTTATAAACTGCGTAATGCCTTAAAGAAAAGAGGCATCAAGGTCAGCAATACGCTGAGTAATGAAAGGATGGCTGAGGAAGTATGTCAATACATTTTGAAAAAGTAAGCCATATCTATTCACCAAAGACTCCATTTGAATTCAAAGCCCTTGAAGATATCACAATGGATTTTTCCGTTGGTAAAATTACGGCTATTGTTGGTGCAACAGGAAGCGGTAAGACAACTTTAGTTCAGCATCTTAACGGATTATTATTGCCTACTGTTGGTGAGGTAACTGTTAATGACATGACTATTAAAGCTGGAGAAAAACTAAAGAATGTCAAAGATTTAAGAAAACAGGTTGGATTAGTATTCCAGTTCTCTGAATATCAGTTGTTTGAAGAAACAATTTTAAAGGATGTAGCATTCGGCCCTAAGAACTTCGGTGTTCCAGAAGAAGAGGCAATGAAGATTGCCGCTGCTGCTTTAATTACTTGTGGTATTGACCAGTCTAACTTTGAAAAATCACCATTGGAACTTTCTGGTGGCAATAAAAGAAGAGTTGCCATTGCGGGTATTTTGGCCATGAAACCATCAGTGCTTGTACTTGATGAACCAACAGCCGGTTTAGACCCTCAGGGCGCTAAGAAAATGATGGAACTGTTCAAACTTTTAAATCAAAAAGAAGGAACAACAGTTTTAATTGTTACTCACAATATGGAACATGTTTTGGATTATTGTGATGAGGTAGCTGTATTAGAAAAGGGTAAGCTAGTTATGCATACTGATGTTAATACTTTCTTTGAAAGCAGTGACTTTATGCAGAAAGCTGCTATTGACCCTCCAACAGTTATTCAATTTAAGGAATTATGTAAAGAGCATGGCGTTGAATTTGATCCGTCAATTTTAACAGTCGATAAATTAGCAGATGCTATTGCTAAGAGGTGTAAAAAATGAAGAACGTAACACTTGGAAAATATATACCTCTTGATTCATTTATCCATAACCTTGATCCTCGTACAAAGATTTGTGCGATGATGGTTTTATTAGTTGCTATTTTCATTCCATGTTCATGGTATGGATACGCAATTATCGGTGTAATTTGTGTTGTCAGTGTTTTACTGGCTAAATTAAGAATTGACTTTATCTGGCAGTCATTTAAACCAATGATCTTTATGTTGGTTGTTTTAACTGTCATTAATGTTCTTGTTTTAAAGACTGGTGATGTCTTATTTACAATTGGAACATTTGAAGTTCATAAAGATGCTGTTATGCAGACTGTTTATGTTGTTGTCAGATTATTGTTGATGATTATCATCACTACTTTATTAACTGCTACAACAAAACCACTAGATATGACGTTAGGAATTGAAAATCTTCTTGCTCCATTACAGAAGATTAAGGTTCCTACTCATGATATTGCGATGATGATTTCATTAGCATTACGTTTCATCCCAACATTACTTGAAGAGGCTGAAAGAATTTTAAAAGCTCAGGCTTCAAGAGGTGTTGATATGGAAAATGGTAATCTGAAAGAAAAAGTACAGTCTATTCTTTCTCTGATTGTTCCATTATTTGTTTCATGTTTCCAGAAGGCTGATGATTTGGCTGATGCTATGGAAGCAAGAGGCTATGTTGTTGGTGCTGAAAGAGTCAGATACAAACAGTTGAAGATGAGATTTATTGACTGGGCAGTATTGGTATTTGTCAATGTTGTTTTAGCAGGTGTTATCTGTTTGAAAATATGGGTTGTTAAATGAGATATAAAGCAACTGTCAGCTACGATGGCACTAATTATGGTGGATGGCAAAGCCAAAAGAATTCCAACAGCATCCAAACTGAAATAGAAAAGGCCATCAGTAAAATCTGTAATGAAGAAATAAAGATTACCGGTTCAGGCAGAACGGATAAAGGTGTTCATGCTATAGGACAGGTATTCCATTTTGATACAGAAAAATCTTTTAAAGACATTAAACTGGCAATCAATTCGCAATTGCCACAAGATATACATATCGTTGAAGTTGAACAGGTAAATGATGATTTTCATGCCCGTTTTTCGGCTGTTGGAAAACATTATGATTATTTGATTAACTTAGGTGAATATGACCCTTTAACAAGGAATTATATGTTACAGCTAGGCAAAGAATTGGATATTGAATATATGAAAAAAGCCGCTGAAGTATTTATTGGTGAGCATGATTTCAGCAGTTTTAACGCAACTTCCTTCAAAGAAGCAGAAAATCAGTCAAGAAACATTGAAAAAATTGAGATTTTGTTAGAAAATAAATGTGCTAGGCTTTCGTTCTATGGTGATGGCTTTCTGAGATACATGGTAAGAATGTTGTCGGCAACACTGATTGAAGCAGGGCTTCATAAAATCAGTATTGAAGAAATAGAACAGATGCTTAACGCCAAAGATAAACAGGCTTGTCACTATAATGTTGATGGCTGTGGTTTATATCTGGTAGAAGTATTCTATTAATGCACTGGTGGCGGAATAGGTAGACGCGTACGTTTGAGGGGCGTATGACCGGTGTCGTGTGAGTTCAAGTCTCATCCAGTGCACCATCAAAAATAAATGGTCCAATCGGGCCATTTTATTTTTTATTTTAATATTTAAAAGGGAAAAGAATTCCTTTAGAATATTAGTAATCAGGGAGGTATTACATCAATGGCATACAAAGCAAAAAAGAGAATTAAATATGTAGGACAGTTCGTTTTTGGACTGTTGTTGGAAATTGTGGCAATAGTAGGGTTTGCCGTACTGACATACTATGAATTTACAGATGCACACTTCTTTCTTCAGATTAATAAGTTTATGAGATGGTTAAGTGTTTGGGATTCTATGATTAATTCAATTGGTGCAGTTGGTAGATTGGTAGTTCATGAAGTCGTTTATGGCGTTATCGCATTCATTCTGTTTGTTATAGGCCATAAGATGGTTAAGGGTTCTCGCTCTTACGTTTAAACATATAACAAAAGAGGTTATCAAACCTCTTTTTTTGTTGGTAAAATAAAACTCCAGTATTACTACTGGAGTTTATCACCATAATGGTGCGGGCGGAGGGACTCGAACCCGCATGCCGTCAAGCGCTAGATCCTAAGTCTAGTGCGTCTACCAATTTCGCCACGCCCGCATGCTTGATAATAATAACATATAAACAGTATTGTTTTCAAGAAACTTTTTACTGACTATATTGATTTAGTTTTTCCTCTATTGCAATTTTATCAATGATTGATTCAATAATGTTGCTTAACTCGCTTCCCTGGCGGTAATCAGCTAAAGCTACATAATTAACACGGCCATCTTTCAATAACTGACGATGGGTGTTTTTATTCTGATCATGAACAGCGATTGAGTAGCCACCATTGTTTTTAACTAATACCATACAAGGTACATCAGTCATTCCATCAGCGATATAAATCATATGGTTAAATGGAATGTCTCTGGCAACGTTTTTAGCATTAATTTTACTGTTGTCACAAATATCTAAAGAGTTCTTGTTTATACGGAATAGAAACTGTGTTTTACCTGTATAGTTAATGGCTAGGTTAGGCCAGATAGCCTCACCATTTTCGTCATAATGATACTGGCAAGCAAAAACTTTAGTGAAGTATGGATAGATTGAGGTAGCTTCAATGATTTCCATAGTTCCTGAAGAAATAATGTAGTGTTGTAATAAGATGCCTTTTGAAGCGGCATACTTGTTAATTCTAGAGAAATATTCTTCTACTCCAGGATAGAACTGGATGTCCTTGCCAAACTGATGGAAGAAATCACGGGTTAATTTAACGTTGTTCTTTTTTCCATACTCAATAAGCTTATACATATAAGCCAATACAGAATCCATATTATTCTTTTTTGAAAATTCTGTGACATCGCCCCAGAACTGGTCAGCATCAACATTAAGAGCAGGTAAAAGAGAATATTCCTGCATATTCTTAGTTGATAAAGTTAAGTCAAAATCATACATTATTGCGGCTTTAAGCATCTTTGTTCACCATTCTAATTATACATAAAAATTAAGTCAAGGGTACAAAACAGCGTCATTTTTGTCTATAATAATTTAATAAGGAGAACATCTATGGCAAATAAGACGATTTATGTTACTGGACATAAAAATCCCGATGCAGATTCAATTATCTCCGCAATGGCCTATGCATACTTCAAGCAGCAGCTTGGTTATGATGCAGTAGCAGTCAGAATTGGTGAATTGAACCAGGAAACAGAATATATTCTTTCCCTGTTTAAAGAATTTGCTCCACCACTAGCAAAAGATATTAGAACTTGTGTCAGAGACATAGATTTTGACGATGTCATTACTTGTGCACCTAATGACAGTTTTAAAGACGTTCTAAGTAAGATGAATAACGCTCATAAAAAGGTTATTGCAGTACTAGACGATGAGAAAACTTTATTAGGTATGGCAACAATTTCTGACATTACAGCTCCATTAGTAGGCAGAAGTGACAAGTGTGCTCAATTAATCAAAGATACACCAGTTGAAAAGATCATTGAACAGTTAAGAGCACGTGTTGTATATATCAGTGAAAAGAGTCATTCAAATGGTAGAGTTCATATTTTAGCATCAGAAGGTGATAATGACTGTTCTGATTGCATTGTTGTTACAGCATCAGATCCATTAATGCACAGACAGGCTGTTTTATGTGACGCAGCTATTCTGATCGCAACTAATACATATGCCTTCACAGAAGAAGTAAAACAGTTAGCGAAAGAGCATAACTGTACATTATTAATTTGTAAGGGTGATATCTTTACAATTGCTCAGCAGATTTACTTTGCATGTTCTATTAAGCAGATTATGTCAACGGAATTAACATGCTTCCAATATGATGATTATATTGATGATGTTAAGCAGGCTATCAATAAATCAAGATTCAGAAGTTATCCAGTAATTGACTCTAAAGGTCATATTATTGGAACACTTTCCAGATACCATGTCTTTAAACATGCTAATAGAAACCTGATTCTGGTTGACCATAATGAATTATCCCAGAGCATTGAAGGTGCGGCTGATGCCAATATCATGGAAATTATTGACCATCACCGTATTGGCGGTTTGGTTACTTCTTCACCGGTTTACTTCCGTAACGAACAGGTTGGCTGTTGTTCAACAATTATTTCTAAGATTTTTAGAGAAAATAATATCGCAATTCCACCATATTTAGCAGGATTGATGTGTTGTGCAATCATCTCTGATACAGTTAACTTCAAATCTGTAACTTGTACGCAGCAGGACATTGACGAGGCAGCATTACTAGCAATGAATGCTGGTATCAATTTAGCTACTCTTGGTCCAAAGATTTTAACAGCTGGTGCTAGATTATCTAATAAATCGGCTCATGAACTGTTCCATAAAGATATGAAGCAATTCACAGTTAACAGCATGAAGGTTTGTGTTGGCCAGACTAATACTGTCTCCCTGGAAGAAATTGAACCATTAAGGGACAACATGAAGAAAGTATTGGCTGATTATGCGACTGACTCAAGTTCAGCCTTAGTTGTCATGGCCTTTACTTTAATTGATGGAAGTGGATCATATATTCTTTACTCAGGTCCTGAATCAAAGAAGATTGTTAAGGCTTTAACTGATAAAGTACCAATAGATAAGGGATTTACTTTCCTAAAAGGATTCATCTCAAGAAAGCAACAGCTTATCCCACTATTAACCGAAGCATTACAGTAATAAAAAAAGAAGACGATGATTATTCATCGTCTTCTTCGTCTTCACATTCATTGTCGTGGCAGATGCATGCCTCATCTTCATCATCATCGTGGCAATGACAACAGCCCTCATCATGGTGATGGTGATGGCCGCAACAACAATCGTCCTCGTCACAATCACAATCGCAATCTTCATCATGGCATCCGCATCCACAATCATCGTCATGACAACCACAGTCACAATGTTCATCATGGTGATGATGGTGACCACATTCACACTGTTCATCTTCGAATTCATCAAATGGTTGTAATTCGTAATCTGAACCATAGACACCAACTAACTCAGGCTCCTGCCAGCTTGCTATGTCGGCTTCATCATATTCAAATTTGAATGGATGAACGGCATATTTTTTTATTAATTCTCTGGCAATATTAATGTTTTTAATAATAGGTGTAATCATTAATAAATCGATATTCTGGATATAATCAAAGCTTTCTTTATTAAGGAACCAGACAGTATGTTTTGTTGTTTCAACATTCATCTCAACATACTTATCATCATAAACTTCACCGTCTTCATCATAAGCGAAGATAGGTAATTCTATCTGAGAGATTTCCTCATTCCAGATGGCTAAGTTTTCTTCATCTTCTTCTGTCTCTGGATCAAATTCATAATGGATTGTTAAGTTTAAAGCATTTAATAAAGCATCTGAATTTTCAACACGCATTAAATCAGGTAAGACTTCAATCTTATAATCCATCTGTTCAAATCTTTTAATGAACTGGTAACAGTTGGATGCATGGTTATAAACTAAAGCACCATACTTTCTTATTTCTTTATTGAATTCATTGATGAATTCACATTTTGGATCGGTAATATCAACAATTTGGTTTAAATAAATATCACGCATTTCTATTTCACCACCTGGCAATATTTTAGCACAAACAGAGTTAACTGACCGAATAATCGAAACCTAAATCCATAAAAAATGATATAATACCATTAGACGTCTCCGTAGCTCAGTTGGATAGAGCGTTCGCCTCCTAAGCGAAAGGTCTCCGGTTCAAATCCGGACGGGGACGCCATTTTTTATAGAATAGATAAAATCCACAATATCAAAGTTGAAGGTGGTGTTAATAATGAAAACAATAATCGAAACGGCGCATGGAAAAGTTAAAGGAGAAAAAAGACAGGAAGGTTATATTTACCATTCTGTTCCTTATGCTAAAACGGAGAGGTTTACAGACCCTAAGCCTTATAATTGGCATGATGTTTTTGATGCAACAAAAAAACAGGTGAATTGTCATCAAAGATTTGAGTATGTTGATGAGGCAGCAGAGAATGGATTCTATTACCGTGAATTTGATTATATGCGTGATTCTGATTATAGTGAATCACCAATGACTATGACTATTATCACGCCTCTAGAGGGAGAAAAACTGCCTGTAGTGGCTTATGTTCATGGCGGTAGTTTTGAAAATGGTTGTATTGAAGATATGCCATTTGGTGACAGCTTTGAATATGCCAAAAGAGGAATTATATTAGTAAGTATCGGTTACCGTTTAAATGTCTTTGGTTTATATGATACTGGCAACTACGGCTTAAAAGACCAGGTATTTGCGATTGATTGGTTAAAGGAAAACATTTCTGCTTTTGGTGGGGATGGCGAACATATTATCTTGATGGGACAATCAGCAGGAGCAATGTGTATAACTGATTTGTTAAACAGTGAAGTGTTAGAAGGCAAAATAAAAGGTGCTGTTTTAATGAGCGGTGGAGGAGTATTACCAAAGATTGCTGGAGCAGCAACACAGCAAGAAAATCACCCATTCTGGCTAAAGGTAATGGAAGAAGCTGGTTGTGAAAATGAAGAGCAGTTAAAAGCCGTTGGTCCAAAGACTTTATGGCAGGCTTGGTATAATGTATCAAGAAATAAAAAGTATGCAAATATGCATACAATGCAGCCGGGAGTGGATGGTAAGTTTATCACTGAAACTCCACAGGCAGTTTATAAGAAGTTAGAAGACATAGATGTGCCATTAATGATCGGTATTACCTCACAAGATATGTTGCCATTTATGATTTTAGGAATGGGACTTAAATGGGGAGTAAGAAACGCAAAACATAATCGCAGCAAGGTTTATGGTTATTTATATGACCATACAATGCCTGGGGAAGTATATAAAGCTTACCATGCAGCAGATTTATGGTTCATGTTTGGAAACTTAAAGAAATGTTGGCGGCCATTGACCGACGTTGATTATCAACTAAGTAAAAAGATGATTGATTATAATGCTAATTTCATAAAGACGCTTAATCCTAATGGAGTAGGTTTGGAAAGGTGGCCGGCAATAGACAAAGGAATGAAGAAATACCGTTACTTTGGTGACGATGAAAGAGTTCTTATTGGACCAATGGCAATCAGAAAAAAGCTGTTCCATACAATGTTTAAGGATAAAGGACCAATTTAAACGAATTAGAAAAGTGGGGGAATTAACTCCACTTTTTTAATATGTATTACTAATATTGGTGTTGATGAAATGGCATTGCTATGTTATAATAAAAGCGCTTACATAATAAGCGTAAACGAAGGAGAAGTAATTAATAATGAAAAAACTATTCAAAATGATGTTAGTTGTTTTATTAGCACTAACTACATTAGTTGGTTGTGGTGAAAAGAAGCCACAAGAAGAATTAAGTGATGTTCAGAAGATTATTGCTGAAGCTCAGAATATGACTTTAGAAGAACTCACTAAGAAGGCTATTGAAGAGACTAAGGGTGTTGCAGAAATTGCAGCTGTTGGTAACTCTTCACGTGGTAAATCTGCATGGCCTCTGTTCGTAGAATATGCACAGACTTTCGATTCTAGTTATGATACAAAGATCAACTGGCAGCAGCCAAAGAACAATAAGATTTTTGATCAGTTAACTGCCGATAGTTTAAAGGATAAGGGCACATTCTTCATGACATTGATCCAGGATGGTAATCAGATCGAATCTAAGATGGTTCAGACTGGTATCCTTGACACATTCATTCCAAAGGAATGGGCAGAAGCAAACGGAACTACTTCAGCAGCATATAAGGGATATTTACCTTTACAGACATTAAATAAGATTTTCGAATACAATAACGTATCTGGAAAAACTTATACAAACTGCTGGGACTTCGTTGCTGAAGGCGAACATGGCTTATTCATGGACATTGACTCTGAAATCGTAGGTAAGAACTTCTTATACATGTTAACTCAGGATACATATGCTGCTTACTTAAAAGAAGCTTATGAAAAGATTTCTGATTCTGCTAAGAAGGCTTACATTGACAAGGCAATTGCAGCTGTTGAATCAGATGCAAAAGACTTAGGTTTAGGCGAAAATGGTAAATACTCATTAGCTTGGATTAAGTTATGGGTTGAATCATACAATGCACAGACAGATGATGGCCCTATTTGTAATACATTAGTTGACCAGTCAGCTGCAGGACAGTTTGGTTTATTAGTATACTCAAAGGTTCGTTCAGTAGAAGAAACAGATTCAGTTTCAGTTAAGAACCTTTCAGTAGCTGCATACCAGCCTGGTTATGAAGGCATTGGTGGTTATGCATATTGCCATTACTTATTCGTAACTGACAACTCACCATATCCTTGGACAGCATGTGCATTCATCGCTTACATGACTGAAACAGTTGAAGGTTTCTCTGCTTGGGGTAAAGACTTAGGCGGTTATTCTTCTAACCCATTAGTTGCTCAGGGCACAGAAGCAAAATTCCAGCACTCAACAGGCGCTTCTTCTAAGGTTGCTTGCGAAACAACTATGGATAAGGGCTATGAATGGTGGACAACTACTGGTAAGTTAGTTATCGAAGATCCTAAATACTGTGCTTCTGTAGCATATACAGTTGGCTCATGGATTGAAATGTTAACTAAATATTCTAAATAGTTAGTAATTTACAAAATTAAACAAAACGATAGTGCCTTCAAAGAACATTCAATGAAGGCACTATCTTATAAAAGAGGTAATTATGTCAAAAAAACTTAAAATTACATGGAATAATATCAAAACATATTTCAGTAAGCCTCAGAACGTTATTTTGGTGTTAACAGGAATTTTAGTGACTTTTACAACAATTGCGCCAATTGTCGCAATTATTGAAGACACATTTAAAATACACCCAGGAACTATTGACCAGTATCTTAGTGGCAAAGCAAGTGGTTATTCTTTCTACAACTACATTGATTTGTTTACAAGCCGTTTGGCTAAAACTAACTTATGGAAACCGTTACTAAACACTACAGTACTCGCTATCGGCGCATGTGCGTTTGCTACATTGTTTGGTGGTATATTTGCTTATTTAGTTACCAGAACAAATATGCCTTTTAAGAAATATCTTAGTTCCATCTTTATTTTCCCATACATCATGCCTCAGTGGACTTTAGCTGTTGTATGGCAAAACCTGTTCTATTCTAATGCCGTAACCGGAACACGTAATGGTTTATTGTCATCTCTGTTTGGTATTAACATGCCATTATGGTGGTGTCAAGGTCTATTCCCTTGTATTGTTGTATTGGGAATGCACTATGCACCATTTGCTTATATTTTAATTGGCGGTATCTTTAAGAATATGGATGCAAACCTTGAAGAGGCAGCAACAATTCTTGATACACCACGTTGGAAGATTTTCACTCGTGTAACAATTCCAATGGTTAAACCGGCAATTCTTTCAACAATTCTATTAGTTGTAGGTGGTACTATCGGTTCTTATCCAGTTCCACATTATTTAACACTGACTACACTTGCAACTAAGTATGTTTCAATGAATGACAAGTATACTGGTGAAGCATCAATCATTGCTATTATTATGATGCTGTTTGGTATCATCATCATGTATTTGAACCAGAGATCATTGCATTCACGTAAGTCATATACAACTGTAACTGGTAAGTCAGGACAAATCAGTAAGGTTAATTTAGGAAAGAGTAAATATATAATTGCGACAGTATTTGTAATTATTACATTCTTTACTTCTATTTTCCCAATTATCTCATTTGCATTTGAAACTTTCTTACCAAATCCAGGTGACTATTCATTCCTATATACTGGCAATATCAACAACTTAACACTTAAGTGGTGGACAGTATCAGAGAATGTCAGTGAGAATGGCTTATATGGTCAGATGGGTATGCTTCATAACAAAATGATTTGGGACGCATTTAAGGGAACAATTTTAGTTGCTGTTTCATGTTGTTTGTGTGCTGGTGTTATCGGAACAATGATTGGTTATGCCGTATCAAAGAACCGTAAGGGTAAGCTATCAAGTTATGTTAACTCAATGGCTTTCTTACCATACTTAATGCCTTCAGTAGCTGTTGGCGCTGCATATTTCATTTTGTTCTCATCAGGTAAGATTAATTTATATAACTCATATCTTGCTTTGATTATCGTTGGTACAGTAAAGTATATTCCATTTGCTTCCAGAAGTTCATTGAACTCAATGCTTCAGTTATCTAACGAAATTGAAGAATCAGCAATAATCCAGGATGTTCCTTGGATTAAACGAATGACAAGAATCATTATTCCGATTCAGAAGTCATCAATTGTATCAGGCTTCTTATTACCATTTATGACATGTTTAAGAGAGTTATCATTATTCATGCTGATTTGTGTACAGGGATTCATCTTATCAACTACATTGGACTATTTTGATGAAATGGGTCTGTATGCATTCTCAAGTGGTATTAACTTGATACTGATAGTTACTATTTTGATTAGTAACTTCGTAGTAAACAAAATCACTGGTGCAAGTTTGGATGAAGGAATAGGAGGATAAAATTATGCCAAGAATTATTTTAGAGAACGTCACAAAACGTTTTGATAAGTTCTACGCTGTAGATGATTTAAATTTAGTTATAGAAGACAATGCGTTTGTTACATTACTTGGCCCTTCTGGCTGTGGTAAAACTACAACTCTTAGAATGATTGCCGGTTTGGAAACACCAACAAGCGGCAAGATTACTATTGGTGATCGCGTTGTGTATGATTCGCAAGAAGGAATTAACATTCCGGCTAATAAACGTAAGGTTGGATTCTTATTCCAAAACTATGCTTTATGGCCTAATATGACAGTTTATGACAATATTTCTTTTGGATTAACAAATGTTAAAGAAGAAATGGCTGTCATTGATGTTGATGCCAGAGCATCAAAACAATTAGTAGATGCTTTAGCAAAACCAGCTGACATTGTTAAAATTATTAAGGAATGTTATGACAAGAAGGGCAAACTTGATGATAACAAGGCAATGATCAAGTTAATTGACCAATACGAAATCTCTCAATATTCAGCAAAGAAACTATTATCTTATAAATTACAGGATAGTAAGGATTTAACTGCTGAAGCAAATAAGCATATTGCTGAATTACAGAAGGCCATTGAAGATGCTAAGAAAGAGGCTCAATCAAAAGGCTATCAGCTTAATGATGAGTTTGTTGCTGTTAAAGATGGTGAAGTAGTTAAACAGGTAAGAAAACTTACAAAAGAAGAAATTGATTTATCTGTAAGAAGAGTATCACGTATTGTCAAGATTGGTATGTTCATGGATAGATACCCAGCAGAATTGTCTGGTGGACAGCAGCAGAGAGTTGCGATTGCTAGAACTCTAGCACCAGAGCCAACTGTTTTATTCATGGACGAACCATTAAGTAACCTTGATGCTAAGTTAAGATTGGAAATGAGATCTGAGTTACAGAGATTACATTTGGAAACAGGTTCAACATTCGTTTATGTTACTCATGACCAAATGGAAGCCATGACTTTAGCTACAAAGATTTGTTTGATTGATAATGGTGTTCTTCAGCAGTATGATGCACCATTAGATGTTTATAATTGTCCAAATAATCTGTTTGTTGCTGACTTCGTCGGTAATCCAGCAATTAACTTTATAGACGCAAAAGGCAAACAAGTTGGTGACGATATTGAATTAACTGTATTTGATGATAAAAAGGTTACATTTAAGTTAAATGAAAAGTGCAATCTTGATGAATGGCACAAAGCTTTACAGGCAAGCATTGAAAAAGAAAAACTTGACCTAGCTGAAAAATCAAGTCAGAAAGGCTATGTAGAAAGAGCCAATAAAGAAACAAACTTCAAATATCATATTGCTAAGATTAATGAAGTCGAGGATTATGATGATGAAGTTGTTAATACAGATGAAGACTTTGTAATTGGTATCAGACCTGAATTTGTCGAAATCAGTTCAAATAACAAATTACATGGTGAAATCTATTCATCAATGCCTACAGGTATGGAAACAACAGTACGTGTTGCCATTGGTAACTATTTATTGACAGGCGTTATGTTTGGTGGCGTTGTCTATAAACTGGGTGACAAGGTAGATGTTGATTTCAAAGGCAATAGTGCAATCCTCTTTGATAGAAAATCAGGTAAGATTATTGGCCAGGGATCTATCGAATTGAAATAGTAAAGTTAGATTCAAGCAATTAAAAGTGGGCATATTAACATGCCCGCTTTTTGTCTAAGTGAATTGTCAAATTAAATGCAACACCTAATGTAAGAGTTATAAACCAAACA
>R21__coassemble_1069_pt1 | contig 19632 bp, 18 predicted proteins | sample R21__metabat2_high_PE_038 | metagenome-assembled genome bin R21 | reverse complement strand
ACCATATTCATGCAGACGTCACTGCCTTGAACTGATGATACTAACAATATTTCACTGTCAAAGTTAGGCATCAAATGAGGTTTATTCATATCTATGGCAATAATATCAGCTTTATAACCAACCTGGATTTTTCCTGTGTCTTTTCTTCCTTGTGCTATAGCACCATTGATAGTTGCCATATAAATTAATTCAGTAGCTGAAATTTCGGTAGGGTCATAGTTATAACCATTACTGATTAAAGAAGCAACATGGATCTCTTCAAACATATTAAGGTTATTGTTTGATGCTGCTCCATCTGTTCCCAATGTAACATTTATACCTTTTTCTAACATTTTCTTAACAGGTGCAAATCCACTACCTAATTTCATGTTGCTGGTAGGATTATGGGCAACTGTTACATTGTGTTTTTTTAGTATATCCATATCCTGATCAGTTACAGCAACACAATGGGCAGCGGTTACTGGACTGTCAAATGTCCCTAATGATTCAAACCATTGGGTAGGTGTCAAACCATAGCGGTCAAAACATTGTTGTGTTTCTGAGAATGTTTCAGATAAATGGATGTTTATATTGGCGTGATACTGTTTAGCAAATTCACTATAAGCCTTAACAATATGGGCTTTATTTGTATATTCTCCATGAATACCAAAATCAACTATTATACGTCCATCACCATATCCGTTGAATTGTTTAAAGAATTCAATTGAAGCAGGAATAAGTGAATCTTCAACTTTCATGTTTTCATCAAAGCAAGTGATGTATTTACAGATGTTGGCCTTCATACCTGATTCTTTTACTGCTTCAGCAGTTTCTTCCGGGAAGAAATACATATCTGTAAATGAGGTAGTGCCACTTGCAATCATTTCTAATAATGCAAACTTGGATGATTTATTAACAATATCAGCAGTCATCTTATCTTCAATTGGGAAGATTGTATCAAATAACCATTGTTGTAGATTTAGTCCACTACCTTTGCCACGCATAAAGACCATTGGGCAATGAGTGTGACAGTTAATTAAACCTGGCATCAATAATTTTCCACTATAATCTTTGATAATGTCATACCCTTTATTTGGCTTTTCATTACCAATATAATCAATAACATTTCCTTCAACACCTAAATAACCATGTATGGTGTTATATTTTTGACTATCCCTGATTAAAATATCAACATTGGTGAAAAGAATACTGCTCATATATCCTCCTTAAAGAAATAGAAAGCTAGGCTTTCTATTTAATGTTTTCAACTCGTTTTAAAATTTGTGGGATTAAGATTCCATAAATAATAGCTAATACGATACCAGCAATAATCTTAAATGGAATAGATGCGAAAACTAGTTTTTTTGAATAATAGCCAAACATCTTACTGTCAACATATAATGCCAATGTATTTAGTGCAGTTACTAATAATGCACTGATTGCGGCAATGATAGATGCCTGAGTAGAAGATAATTTGAATTTTTTAGCCTTCGCTAATAAGCCTACTAATAATCCACTGGCTGCATGTGGCAAAATCCATAAAGGAATTGTTGGAGTGATGCCATAACCAGAGAAGAACATCTGATAAATGAAACTTCCTAAGCCACCAACAGCCAAGCCCTCTAATGGTCCATATAACATAGCACCAACAAGAATTGGGAAGGCTTCAAAAGTGAATTTGAAATTATTTAGTTTAACTGGTGTAAGTATTGATAGTACAACATTCATGGCAACCAGCATGGCAATAATGGTTAATCTTCTTAACTTAGTCATTTGCAGTTACCTTCCTTTCAGCAGCAAGTGCTGCATGATTTATTAAAATGCTTGTTGTAACAGAACCAACTCCACCTGGAACAGGTGTGATGTTTTCAACAATTGGTTCTACTTCATCAAATTTAACATCTCCGCATAATTTATTCTTTTCGCTATTAAATGTAATACCTACATCAATAACGGTCTGTCCTTCAGAGAAATATTCAATGCCTAATGATTCCATCTGGCCGGTTGCTGCAATTACAATATCGGCTTTTTTAGTTATTGAAGGAATATCAACTGTCTTAGTATGACAAATAGTAACAGTGGCATTTCTATTTAATAACATCATTGCCAATGGCTTACCGACTACTAAGCTTCTACCAATAACAACAACATTTTTGCCTTTAACATCAATTCCATAGTAATCAAGAATTTCCATAGCTGCTTCAGCAGTACAAGGGCCAAAGCCTTCTCTACTGTTAGTGAATACACCAGCTAAGGAACCATCAGTACATCCATCAATATCTTTAGCAGGATTTAACATCTTTCTTGCTTTTTCATTATCAAGATGTTTTGGTAATGGTCTGAACATTAAGATGGCATCAACTATATCATCGTTATTTAACTGGTCTAAAGTTTTATAGAATTCATCGTATTCAACATCTTCAGGTAATACAACATTTCTAACCTGAATGCCTACTGTATCACAACGTTTAGTTGCTGTGCGTTCATATGAAAGGTCATCTTCTTTTTCACCAACTCTTAAAATGGCAACAGTTGGTATGTAGCCTTTTTCTTTTAGTGATTCAACGATTTTAACTGTCTTTTCATTAACAGCTTTTGAAACTTCTTTTCCAGATAGAATGTTTGCCATTAAATCATCTCCCTATAGATTTCCTGATAGATTTGTTCAGCTTTATCAATATAAACGTTACAGAGGTTATCAACTTCTTCATTCATTTTTGAGCTATAGTCAATATCCTTCATTAACTTAGTATTAACTTTTACATTAATTGCGGCACCTTTGATTGCACCCTGGGCAATTGAAGCACCAGTAGCAACATCACTAATTGCCAATTTAGAACTGATAGGTTTCAACTCTTCTAATAAATCAACAACCTTGCAACAATTTCTTAATATTTCCATTGGTGAAGCAGCAGCCAGTTTTAAGCATTTTTCCATAAACTGGTCTCTATTTTCATCATCTTTTGGCAAAGCATATGCTTCAGCTAAAGGTTGAAAGGCTTCAGCATCATCATTAATGTTATCTAATAGAGTTGTTCTTAATCTTTCAAGTTCATTGATAATTTCAGAAAGTTGATCCTCATATTGAGCAAATTTCTTTTTTCCCGAAGTTAGGTTAACAACCATTTCTCCTAAAGCCGCAGCTAAAGAACCGGCAAGTGCACTGGCACCGCCACCTCCTGGTACAGCAGCTTTAGAAGCTAATACTTCAGTAAATGCAGATAAGGATAAATCTTTCATTTTATCTCCTAGAATAAGCCAGTGATTACACCGTTTTCATCAACGTCAATTTTCTCAGCAGCTGGTACTTTAGGTAAACCAGGCATTGTCATGATTTCTCCAGTTAAGGCAACAATGAAACCAGCACCTGCTGAAACCTTTAGATTTCTGACAGAAATGCGGTAATCATGTGGAGCACCTAATTTAGCTGGATCATCTGAGAATGAATACTGAGTTTTTGCCATACAGATTGGCATATTAGAATAGCCGAGTTCTTCTAACTGTTTTAATTGTTTTGGTGCATTACCAATTAAGTCTACACCATCAGCATGGTAAACTCTTCTGGCTATTTTATTCAATTTTTCTTCAATAGAATCATCAAGCTGGTAAGCAAATGAGAAGTCATTTTCCATATCGCATAATCTTACAACTTCTTCAGCTAACTTGATTCCGCCTTCGCCACCTTTAGAGAAGACTTCACTTAAGGCAACATTAACACCTAATTCTTTACACTTATCTTCAACAAGTTTTAATTCAGCTTCGCTATCACTAGGGAATCTGTTAATTGCGACAACACATGGTAATTTATATACTTGTGTGATGTTTTCAACATGCTGTAATAAGTTAGGCAAGCCTTTTTCCAAAGCTTGAAGGTTTTCATTGTTAAGGTCAGCCTTAGCAACACCGCCATGGTTCTTTAAAGCACGTACTGTAGCAACAATTACAACAGCATCTGGTTTTAAGCCAGCCATACGACACTTAATATCTAAGAATTTTTCTGCACCTAAATCAGCACCGAATCCAGCCTCTGTAACAGCATAATCACCTAACTTAAGAGCCATTCTGGTAGCAGTAATACTATTACAACCATGAGCAATATTGGCGAATGGTCCACCATGAATGAAAGCAGGAGTATGTTCAAGAGTTTGAACGAGGTTTGGCTTTAAGGCATCCTTTAGTAAAGCAGCCATAGCACCCTGTGCCTTTAATTGGCTGGCAGTTACTGGTTGGTTGTCATATGTATAGCCAACAACGATTCTTCCTAATCTTTCTTTTAAATCAGGAATATCTTTTGATAAACAAAGAATAGCCATTACTTCTGAAGCAACAGTTATATCAAAGCCATCCTGTCTAGGAGTGCCATCACCTCTAGCACCTAAACCATCAACAATGTTTCTTAATTGTCTGTCGTTCATATCAACAGCTCTTCTCCAAGTGATTCTTCTAGGATCAATGTTTAAACTGTTTCCCTGCTGAATATGGTTATCAACCATAGCAGCTAATAAGTTGTTTGCTGCACCAATAGCGTGGAAGTCACCAGTGAAATGAAGGTTAATATCTTCCATTGGAACAACTTGTGCATATCCACCACCGGCTGCGCCGCCTTTAACACCAAAAACAGGACCTAATGAAGGTTCTCTTAAAGCAACAATAGAATTTTTACCAATCTTTCTTAAAGCATCAGCTAATCCGACAGTTGTAGTTGTTTTTCCTTCACCTGCTGGTGTTGGGTTAATGGCAGTAACAAGAATTAATTTTCCATTTGGTTTATTTTCGTAGTCTTTTAAAAGGCGATAATCAATCTTTGCTTTATAATTACCGTACTGTTCAATATATTTCTCATCAACACCCGCAATTTTTGCGATTTCCAGAATGTGTTTCATTTCACACTGCTGAGCAATTTCGATATCAGTTAACATATTATCAGCACCTCTTTTTCTTATATATATTTTATCAGTAATTTAAAGAATATTATATATGATAATCACAATATAACAAGCCATTTTTACTTGCAGAGGGTGAAGTGTTGTGGTATTATTTCTATGCCTATGGAGAGCACACGAGAGACAAGCTCGATGACTGTGCAGCAACCTGTATGTAATACAAGGTGCTAATGCTTGAACGATGGGAACAAATGTTGTTTATCCGGTCTCTTCATATGGAATTATGAAGAGATTTTTTATAGGCAGAAAGAAGGAAAAATGAAATTATTTAGTAACGAAATTGTGTTTAGGGGACACCCTGATAAGGTCTGTGACCAGATATCAGCTGCTATTCTTGATGAATGCTTAAGACAGGATTCTAATAGCCGCTGTGGTATTGAGACGATTGGTGGAAAAGGGAAGATATTCATCACAGGTGAAGTGACAACTAATGCCAAATTTTCAGTGGAAGAAATTGCTAAAAGAGTTTTAAAAGACATTGGTTATTCAACTGATTATCAAATCATTGATAACATTGGTAAACAGTCAGCTGATATTGCCTTAGGAACTAATGATGAAGTTGGTGGAGCAGGCGATCAAGGAATGATGTTTGGTTATGCTTGTAATGATACAAAAGAGTTGTTGCCAGTAGCCATGGTTATTTTACAAAAGCTTTCTAGAAAATATGACGAATTGGTACATTGTCATAAAGATTTCTATCCAGATGGTAAAGCTCAGATTACAGGAATTTATGACGATGGCTTTAATCTTGTTGGTATAAAAGACTTTACAATTTCCTATAACAACAGTGAAACAAATAGAGAAGAAACAGATAAGATCTTGATTGATTATGTTACTGATTTATGCAAAGAATACAATCTGAATATTGAAAGATTTTTGATCAATCCAACAGGAAGATTCTTAATTGGTGGTTTTGAAGGAGATGCCGGTTTAACAGGTAGAAAGATTGTTGTTGATGCATACCAATCATTTGCTAATGTAGGTGGAGGATGTATGAATGGTAAAGACCCTTCAAAGGTTGATATATCAGGTTGTTACATGGCAAGACAGTTTTCCAAAGAGATGTTAAAACAATATGATTTAAAATGGTGTGAAATACAGATAAGTTATGCCATTGGCATAAAGAGACCATTAGCAATCTATATTGATTCAGATAAAGGCAATATTGAACCAACAGAACAAATGTATCTAAGAGCACAACCAAAAAACATTATTGAGCAGTTAGATATGAAAAATATCTGTTATGAAAAACAGGCAATGTTTGGTCATTTCTATGACTAATGTTTTGCCTTTTTGATAAGCAGTTAGATTGTTTATGATATCACAAAAGTGCTATAATCACTATGTATGTACAAAGGGAGGATTTACTAATGTCTAAGCGTACAGTCAGAGATTTAGATGTAAAAGGAAAAAAGGTATTAGTTAGAGTTGACTTCAACGTTCCACATAAGGGAGACGTTATCACAGACGATAATAGAATCGTTGCAGCTTTACCTACAATTAAGTATTTAACAGAAAATGGTGCAAAGGTTATCTTATTCTCACACTTAGGAAAGATTGATTATAAGAAGACTGAAGAAGAAATCGCTGAAGCAAAGAAGAAGAACAATATGGCTCCAGTAGCTGCAAAGTTACAGGAATATGTTGATTCAAAGGTTACTTTCGCTGATGCTACTAGAGGCGCTGTTCTTGAAGAAGCAATTGCTAATATGCAGGAAGGCGATATCGTTGTAATGCAGAACACTCGTTATGAAAAGGGCGAAAGCAAAAACGATCCAGATTTAGCAGCATATTGGGCATCATTAGCTGATTTATTCGTATCAGATGCATTCGGTTCAGTTCATAGAGCTCATTCATCAACAGTTGGTGTTGCACAACATTTACCAAGCGCTTGTGGTTTCTTAATTGAAAAGGAATTAAAGTTCTTAGGTGATGCTGTTGAAAATCCAGTAAGACCATTCGTTGGTATCCTTGGTGGTGCTAAGGTTGCTGACAAGTTAAAAGTTATCAATAACCTTCTTGAAAAGTGCGATACATTAATCATTGGCGGTGGTATGGCATATACATTCATGAAGGCTCAGGGCAAGGAAATCGGTGAATCATTAGTAGATATGGATTCAATTGATTACTGCAAAGAAATGATGGCTAAGGCTGAAGAATTAGGCAAGAAGTTACTTCTTCCTATCGACACAGTTGTAGCAGAAAGCTTCCCTGATCCAATTAATGCAGAAATCGAAACAGAAGTTGTTACAGAAATTCCTGCAGATAAGCAGGGCTTAGATATCGGACCAGAAACAGCTAAATTATTCGCTGAAGAAATCAAATCAGCTAAGACAGTTGTTTGGAACGGACCAATGGGTGTATTCGAGAACCCTACATTAGCAGCTGGTACAAGAACAGTTGCAACTGCACTTGCAGAATGTGAAGGCACAACAATCGTTGGTGGTGGCGACTCAGCTGCAGCTATCAACCAGATGGGCTTCACTGATAAAGTTAGCCATGTATCAACAGGCGGTGGCGCATCTCTTGAATTCTTAGAGGGCAATGGCTTACCAGGCGTTGATTGCATTAATGAAAAATAAAGGAGCAAAATAATGAGAAAACCTGTTATCGTTGGAAACTGGAAAATGAATAAGACAATTGCTGAAACTGAAGAATTCGTTCAGGCAATTGATCCAATCGTACATGATCATGCTACATTCGGTATTGCTACACCTTACTTATGCTTACAGACTGCAGTAAAGAATGCTAAGAACTTAGTAGTTGCTGCTGAAAACTGTCACTTCGAAGATAAGGGTGCATTCACTGGCGAAGTATCTGTACCAATGTTAGAAGAAATTGGTGTTAAATGGTGTATCATTGGACATTCTGAGAGAAGAGGAATGTTCGGTGAAACTGATGAAGCTTTAAATAAGAAAGTTAAGAGATTATTCGAAGCTGGCTTCACTCCAATCTTATGCTGTGGCGAATCTTTAGAAACATTCGAAGAAGGAAAGACTGAAGAATGGGTTAGAGGACAGATCGCTGCAGACTTAGATGGTGTTGATCCTGAAAAAGTTGCTGAAATGGTTATTGCTTACGAACCAATTTGGGCTATCGGAACTGGCAAATCTGCAACAAAGGAAATTGCTGAAAACACTTGTGCAATCGTAAGAGATCAGGTTGCTCAGATGTTCGGTAATGAAGTTGCTGAAAAAGTTAGAATCCAGTATGGTGGAAGCGTTAAGCCTGAAAACATCGCTGATTATCTTGCTGAAAAGGATATCGACGGTGCATTAATCGGTGGTGCTTCATTAAAGGTTGATTCTTTCACAGCAATCATTGAAGCTTGCAAATAGTTTATAACTAAACACAAACTGCTGACACGAAAGTGTTGGCAGTTTTTTTGTGCTAAAATAGGATTATGAGAATTGTTGAGTATAACACTATTTATCAAAATGATTTCACCGAAATGTTTCTGAAGTATTTCAATGAAGACCTTCAATATGAAATAAGTGAAGAAGTCTTTAAAGAGAGATTGCTTCCATTAATGGAAAAGGAAAAACTGTTTGATATCATTGAGATTCTATTAGCTATTGAAGATGGTGAAACAGTAGGATTTATTATTTATCAGATTGATTGTGAAGACTCTGATTGGAACAAACGTGAAGGTTGGGGATTTGTTCGCGAATTGTACGTGGATAAAAACTATCGTCATAAAAGTATCGGATCTGCACTAGTTGGAGAAATGGAAAAAGACCTGTTTGATGTTGATATTTATCTTACTTCACAGGTTGATGAGTTCTGGCTTAAAAACCAATATGAAAAGACCGATATGGTCGACGAAATCAACGAACAGAGTATATTTGAAAAAAGAACCACTATTTAAGTAGTGGTTCTTTTATGAAGTCTAATTTGATTCCTTCCAAGATTTCATCAGCGATATCGTACATATGCATATCCTGTAATAGTTCGCTGTTATGAGCATCAAAACCATAAACACATTTAACAGGATATTGTTCAGCAATCTTCCAGAAAGCTGGGAATGGATACCAATAATGAATGCCATCTGAATACTGTTTCTTTCTTCTTTTAGCCAGTTTGATGTTTACTTCTAATGGTGTATTAGTTTCAACAGCTGTCTGACAGATACGATGTGATGTTTCGATACACGCTTCATTGAAATCATAAATGCCTGCGCAGAAATAATCAGGATGAGCTAGATAGAGATATGGGAATTTGCGCATTCCTTCGCATACTAAATCACCATATCTTCTGACTAATTCATCAGTGTTTGGTTCCTTACAATAGTCTTTTGATGCAGATGAATCAGGATAATGTTGGCCCAATAATAAATAATCGTTATTGTCAAACAACTGCTGGATGTAGTCTTCCATATCAGGGAAATATTCCATTTCAAAGCCAATCTTCAGATTTATCTGGTTAGCGTATTTTTCCTTTAAGTAATGCATAGAATCCAAATATTCCTGCATTTGATCATAGTCCATACTGTCACCAGGTTTTGATAAATGAGGATAAGGGGCATGATCTGACATGCCTAATATTTCATAACCGGCTTTAATGGCAGATAAAACATATGACTCATCACTATCCATTGAGGCATGGCCACAACGATATGTATGTGTATGGTAATTAAAGTTCTGACGCATAATACTACCTTTCTACAATCTCTTCATTAATAAACTGAATTTCACAATTTCCATTTGTAACCTGTTGTATTTCCTGGGAAATATCTTTTTCCATTTGACAAATATAGATGGCTGAATCGGTGAATTGTCTTTCTAAAATATCAACATCATTGCGGAAAAGAAATTCTAATTTGTTGGTATATTCATAAGGCACGGTAACCTTATAGTTATAAACAGTAGTTGGGACAGTAAACTTGGCTAGTTTGATTGCTTCTGCAGTTGCCTGGCGATATGCTTTGACTAAGCCGGCTGTGCCAAGTAATGTACCGCCAAAATATCTGACGACAACACAAAGCACATTATCTAATTCACTATTTTTAAGAGTTTCCAAAATAGGTTTTCCTGCAGTTGATGATGGCTCACCATCGTCATTGCTTCTAGTAATATTACCGATAATCAAACCATAACAATAATGAGTAGCTGAAGGATACTCTTTTTTTATGCCATTAATAATATCTTTGACGTTGTTTTCGTCATCAACAGGAATAAGAAGACCATAGAATTTTGACTTCTTGACTTCGACATAACTGCTGACTCTTTCTTTAATGTGATACATACAATATATATTTTACCTATTTTTTAGGATTATTGATACTGAAAGAATAATAAATACTAAGAGGTGGTTGTCAATGCAATAGATGTGGTAATACGGATGACAGTTGGTTCTATCATGGCAGTCAGGGTTGGTATTGCCGTAGATGCATTAAGTTTGTTTCAAATAATGAGCCAGAGTGGCAATTATCTGAAGTAGATAGCGAGTATACTTTAAAGTTCCAACTGACAGATAAACAAAAAGAGATTTCTTCTAAACTGACTGAATTAACACAGTCAGGCAAAAGTGTATTGCTGGAGGCGGTTTGTGGAGCAGGTAAAACAGAAATAGTCTTTGAAACAATAGCGGCTATGTTGGATAGAGGTAAAAGGGTAGGCTTTGCGATTGCCAGAAGGCAGGTAGTATTGGAAATCGCTGAAAGATTACAAAAAGCCTTCAGTAAAACCAAAGTAGTTCCTGTTTGCCAAGGATATACAAAAGATATTTATGGAGCAATCATAGTTATGACTACCCATCAGCTATATCGTTATCCAAATTATTTCGATTTATTAATCATAGATGAACCTGATGCCTTCCCATTTAAAGGAAATGTTGTCTTACAGGGAATATGTCAAAAAGCCTGTAAAGGAGTAATAGTATATTTAACGGCCACACCAGATGAAGAGTTAAAAAAGCAGGTAAAAGAAGGGAAACTGGAATATCTATATTTAGCAAAAAGACCAACGGGTCATGATTTGTGTATTCCCACTGTATATTATTGTGGTGAATTAGAAATGTATATCCGTTTAGCACTAATAGTAAAAAAGTTATATGAAATGCGAAAGCCGATTCTTCTGTTTGTTCCCTCAATAAGACAAAGTGAATTTTTATATTACGTTTTGAATTTGTTTATTCCATGTTGTCGCATAAATTCCAAATCTAAAGATAAAGATCAGACAATAAAAGCCTTTAAAAATGGCAAGTATGATATTTGCATATCAACAACAATACTAGAAAGAGGAATAACAATCCCTAAGGTAAATGTCATAGTCTATCATTGTGACAGTCCGGTTTTTGATGAAGCATCTTTAACCCAAATATCAGGACGTGTTGGCAGAAGCATTGACTGTCCTGACGGCTATTGTTATTTTCTGTCTTCGAAAAGAAAATCAGAAATCGATGATTGTATAACTAGTTTACAGAGGGCGAACAATGCCTGAGATTTATTGCTTAAATTGTCATAAATCTATTAGGGAAGAGGGGACATTTTTGGAGATGTTCTATGTGGACGATGTCCTTTGTAAAACCTGCCGTAGTAAAATGACACGTTATGTTAAGACCATTAATCTTGATGGCTTACAGGTTGAGGGGTTATATCTTTATAGCGACTTGGTAAGAGATTTAATAATCCAATATAAAGAGTATAAAGACGAAGCATTATTTCCTTTGTTTTTATGGAAAGACATTAAAAGATTAAAGAAAAAGTATAAGGATTATGTAATAGTCTGTTTACCAAGTTCTCAACAAGCTTCCCATCAACGTGGATTTGATCATGTTAAATTGATGTTTGAAATGCTTGATTTAGAAATGGTAGATGTCCTATACAAGAGCCAGGATATCTTTCAAAAACAAATGAAGCTTTCTCAAAGAAAAGACATAGGGAAATATCTACGTATTAAAGATGAATGGAGAATAGAAGGAAAGAAAGTATTGTTGGTTGATGACATTATTACATCAGGAGAGACAATAAAAGCAGCTGATAAATTAGTGAGTCAATATGCTAAAGAAGTTAAGGGTTTAGTTATAAGTTATAACACCCGTTACCTTAATCAGTTTGAAAAGATCTTTATTCGAACCTTATTAACTGCTGATTGATTACTATTTACAATTAAAAAAAGTAAATATATAATTTTGTTGAGCAAAATCCTACATAGATAATGTTCGGAAAGGTTAAGGATTTCAGTTTAATGACAGGCAAGGTTAAGATGTTTAACAAGGAAAAAGGCTATGGATTTATCACTATTGAAGGCGATAAAGATGTCTTCTTTCACTACTCTGAATTAGTCATGGAAGGTTTCAAAACAATTGATGAAGGCGCAGAAGTTGAATTCGAAATGGTTGAAACTGAACGCGGACTTCAAGCAAAACAAATTGTTAAGCAATAAAAAAATGGCTCTGACAAGAGCCTTTCTTTTACTAAAAAACACAATACTTGTAATGTGTGTTAAAATAAATATGAATTGAGGTTTTATTATGGCAAGTTTAATGGATAAAATATTTAACTCCACTAAAAAGGATGTTAACGAACTAGAAAGAAAAGTTGCACCAATTGAAGCATTTGCTGATGAAATGGCGGCTCTTTCTGATGACGAATTAAAAGCAAAAACTCCTTACCTTAAGGAAAGATTAAATAACGGCGAAACTCTGGATGACATTTTACCAGAGGCTTATGCAGTAATAAGAGAAGCAGCAAAGAGATTAATTGGTGAATATGCCTTCCATGTTCAGTTAATGGGTGGTGTTGTTTTACATCAGGGTGATATTGCAGAAATGAAAACTGGTGAAGGTAAAACTTTAACAAGTATTTTCCCAGTTTATCTGAATGCTTTAGCAGGTAAAGGTGTTCATGTTGTTACAGTTAACGATTACTTAGCAGAACGTGACTCACAATGGATGGGCCAGATTCACAGATGGTTAGGTTTAACTGTTGGTTTAAACAGACATGGTTTAAACCCTTCACAAAAGAAAGCAGCATATGCGTGTGATATCACATATACTACTAACTCAGAACTTGGTTTTGACTACTTAAGAGATAATATGGTCACTGATCCAAATGCTAGAGTATTAAGAGGTTTAAACTTTGCTCTAGTCGACGAAGTTGACTCAATCTTAATCGATGAATCAAGAACTCCATTAATCATTTCAGGTGGTAAAAAGGATACTGCCAACTTATATATACAAGCTGATAAGTTCGTTAAGAGATTAACTGAAGATGAAGACTATCAAATTGACGTTCAGTCAAAGAGCATCATCTTAACTGAAGAAGGTGTCAGAAAGGCAGAAGCAAACTTCAAGGTTGATAACCTTTACCAGCCTGAATATACATCACTTGTACACCATATCAACCAGGCTTTAAAAGCTAACTACACAATGAGTAGAGATGTTGAATACATGGTTAGAGACAGAGAAGTTCTCATCGTTGATGAATTCACTGGCCGTGTTATGGAAGGAAGAGTATTCTCTGATGGTTTACATCAGGCATTGGAAGCTAAAGAAAATGTTCCTATTAAACAGGAAACATCTACAATGGCTACTATCACATACCAGAACTTCTTCAGACTTTACTATAAGTTAGCTGGTATGACTGGAACAGCAAAGACAGAAGAAGAGGAATTCCTTTCTATTTACAATATGAAGGTTTATGAAATTCCTACAAATAGAGAGATTATCAGAATTGACTATCCTGATGCTGTGTATGGAACTAGGAAAGCAAAATTTGAAGCTTTGACAAAGGAAGTTATTGAAAGACATAATGCTGGTCAGCCAGTTCTAGTTGGTACAATTTCCGTTGAAGTTTCCGAATTCCTTTCTAAGATGTTCTCACAGAGAAAGATTAAGCATGAAGTATTGAATGCTAAAAACCATAAACGTGAAGCTGATATCATTGCTAAAGCAGGCCTTAAGGGTGCTGTAACAATCGCAACTAACATGGCCGGCCGTGGTACCGATATTAAGTTAGGACCTGGTGTTAAAGAGTTAGGTGGTTTAGCAGTATTAGGTTCTGAAAGACATGAATCAAGACGTATTGATAACCAGTTAAGAGGTAGATCTGGACGTCAGGGTGACCCAGGATGCTCTAGATTCTTCGTTTCACTGGAAGATGAAATCATGGTAAGATTCGGTTCTGAAAGAATTGGTGCAATGTTCAATCAGTTGGGCGATGTTGCCATTGAATCAAAGGCTGTAACAAGAGCTATCGAATCAGCACAGACACGTGTTGAAGGTATGAACTTCGATGTTCGTAAATCATTACTTGAATATGATGATGTTTTACGTCAACAAAGAGAAACAATCTACAAACAGAGAGATGAAATTCTTGAACATGAAGATGTCCATAGTGTCGTTGAATCAATGTTCCAGAGAGTTGCTGATGAATTAGTAGATGCTCATACTGATTTCTCTGAAAGAAAACCAGTTGTTAAGAAGGAAGAACTTGTATCTGCTATTTATAAGATGAATGCTGATGAAGAAAATGCTAGAGAAGCATTTAAGTCATTAACAACACAAGATGAAATTAAAGATGCTACATTCAAAGTCTTATGGGAAGAATATGAAAATAAGATTGAAGAAATCAGACCTGAAATGATTAAGCTTGAAAAGGTCATGGTTTTAAAGATTATCGATGCTAAGTGGATGGATCATATCGACTTAATGAGCAAATTAAGAGAAGGTATTCATTTACGTTCATATGCTCAAGACAACCCATTAAAGGCATATACTCAGGAAGGTTATGAAATGTTTGAATCTATGATGGATAACATTTCTAAGGAAGTTGTTAACTTCTGTATGAATTGCCGTATTCAAATTAAAAGGGCGTAATTGAAATGGAACTGTATGAAATAAAACAAGGAATCGCCAGCTATAAAGAGAAACTCTCTAAGTTAAAGGAGTCTCTTTGACCTGGAAGGTAAAGAAAAAAGAATCAAAGAAATTGATGAGATGATGCTGGCTGATAACTTCTGGTCAGATAGAAGAGCAGCTCAAAAACTGATAAATGAAGCAAATGATCTTAAAGATACGCTTGCTTCACTATCCATCCTTGATAAAGATATCAATGAAATATCTGAAATGACTTCAACAAATGAAATTGATGAAGACATGCAGATGTTGGTTGAGGAAGAATATATAGATGTTTCTAGCCGTTATGAAAAGTTTGAAATAAAACTTCTTCTTTCTCATCCATATGACCATTACAATGCCATCATTGAACTTCATCCAGGTGCTGGCGGAACTGAAAGCCAGGATTGGGCGATGATGTTATACAGAATGTATACCAGATATTGTTCACTTAAGGGCTATAAAGTAACATTGTTGGATATGCTGGATGGTGAAGAAGCCGGTATTAAATCTGTTTCTTTCCTAGTTGAAGGGGATTTAGCTTATGGCTATTTCAAAGGTGAAAAAGGTGTTCATCGATTAGTGCGTATTTCACCATTTGATGCCAATAGCCGAAGACACACTTCTTTTGCTTCAGTAGATGTCATGCCTGAATTCAATGATGATATTGTCATTGATATTAAATCAGAAGATATCGAGGTTGAAACACATAGAGCTTCAGGAGCTGGTGGACAACATATTAATAAGACAGATAGTGCTGTAAGAATTATTCATAAGCCAACAGGAATTGTTACAACATGTCAATCTGAAAGAAGCCAGATACAGAACAAAGAACGTGCCATGAACATGTTAAAGAGTAAATTGTATCAGCGTTATATTGAAGAACAGGAAGCTAAATTAGCTGAGATAAAAGGGGAACAGAAATTGATAGAATGGGGTTCTCAAATTCGAAGTTATGTCTTCTGCCCATATACATTAGTTAAGGATCACAGAACTAACTATGAAGAGGGAAATGTTAATAAGGTTATGGATGGTGAAATTGATGAATTCATCTATGCATACCTAAAAAGTCAGTTAAGTTAAAAAATGTTTAACTTTAATTAAATAAAATGTATAATACTATTAGTATGAAGGAGAAAAAATATGACTGAGAAAAATATTCAAGAAGAATTAAGTGATATTATCAATAACATGGAAGATATCAACAATCCTGAAGAAAGTGATGTTAAGTTATTCCAGGACATCAAGCTTGAAACTCCATTCCAGGAACCAGTAAACACACCAGCACCAACTTTCACTTACAGCAAGACTGCAAGCGTTAATAGTGGTGATGATGAATACACTGTTATCGGTTCTTCAACTAAGATTGATGGAAACGTAACTTGTGGTGGAAATCTCCAGATCAAAGGACATGTAAAAGGTTCAGTTGCTGTTGCAGGTAATGCACAGATCTTCAGTTCAATCGAAGGCGATATCGAAGCTGTAGATGCAACATTCGAAAATGGTTCTAAGATTAATGGTGATGTTCATTGTAAGAACGATGTTAACGTTAAAGTTGGCAGCTCAATCACTGGTAATGTAGAAGCTAAGAATGCGTATGTTGATGCTACTATTCAGGGTAATGTAACAACTGCTTCTGATTTAAGATTATCAGGTACTGCAGTTATCGTTGGTGATATTGCTACTGGTAACATTACAGTTGCAAGTGGTGCAAGCATCAATGGTCAGCTTTCAATCAAGCGTTAATTAATTAAATTAAGCCAAACAAAAATGAGATCGGAAGATCTCATTTTTTTGTTGCATAAACTATTTTGATTCTACTCGTATGGGTCTGAACTTACCAGTTTTGCTACGACAACAAATCTTGCGAAGTTACTCTTGTTTAAATCACATGTTGATAAAGTAATTAGCTTATCACCATATTGAGGTTTAACACCAGTATCATACATCTGGAATTGTTCACACTTCTTTACGAAGTCATTGAAGTCTGCTTCAGTAGCAAAATCATAACAGTAATAATACTTGAACTGGTCATTTCCAGTGTTTACGTCAACGTCAATCAGATAACATATTTCATATACATCAAATGAATGCATAGTGTCGAAATTGATGATTTTTCTTGTGTCATAATATGATTTACGTTTATACATCAACAAATCAGTAAACATCGTATAACCATATCTTCCAGCATGACCATAAATAATCAAGTTGTCGGAAGGTTTATTTACATCACATCTTTCACTTACGTAAGGTGTACCATACATGTATGATTTCTTTTCGAAGTTCTTGTCGAGGTAATAGTTCGGGCTTTTAATGGTTTGCATGACAGGATAGTTTACATGGGTTCCTGGGATTTCAATCCAACCGATCATATCGCCATTTCTTTCCTTCAATCCTTTATAAGTGTTAATTTTTAAATAACGGGCGTATGCATCTAAGTCGATATCATTTGGAATTTTATCATCATCTATTGTGGCCTGTGAATGTGCTTTATATTGAGCTAATAGTTCCTCTTTTATGTCATCGACGATTGTTTCGGAATTTCTTATTTCCATATAATAGTTGAGAACATAGCATGTAGAAACACAGAAAACAATAACCAGCACACCTATGATGATTCCATATAAAATATTCTGCTTTTTCTTGTTGTTTTTCTTCTTTTCCACGTAATAATTATACTACAACTAATCAGAAAATAACAAAAATGGCATTAAAAAAGGACATTCTCAATTGAGAATGTCCTTGTTTTTAACTGTTTAGATTAGTTATCAACTTTGATGTCTTTTGCGACTTCAAGTAATTTTTCTCTTAATTCGCCTTCAAGTTTTCTTAATTCGCTTTCAGCAGCTGCACGTTTTTCACGGCCTGTTGCCTGGATATCAAGAACTTCATTGAGTGTATTGATAAGAGATTTATTAGTGTACTGTAATGTTTCGATTTCAACAATACCCTTTTCAGATGCTTTAGCAGCATCAACTGTACCCTGATGTAATGCATCAGCATTCTTCTTTAATAAGTCATTAGTAACTTTATCAACAGCTGCTTCTGCATCGATTGCGCTCTGTGAATGTGAAAGTCCAAGAGCAATAACCATCTGAGATTTCCATAATGGGATTGTGTTAACGAGAGTTGACTGGATCTTTTCAGCCATTAATGTATCGTTGTTCTGGATTAAACGAATCTGTGGGCTCATCTGAATTGAAACCATTCTAGTTAACTCAAGGTCATGAATCTTCTTTTCGAAACGGTTAATTAACTGTGCATAGTCATTAGCCTTCTGTGAATCTTCAGTTAAACCTGACTGCTGAGCGATTTCAACGAGTTTTGGTAATTCTTCTTCTCTAGCAAGTTTTAACTTAGCCTGACCAGCTAAGATGTACATTGTTAATTCTTTCTTGTTGAGTTCATTCTTTTCATAGAGTTCATCAAGTAAAGCAATGTCCTTTAATAACTGAATCTGATGACCCTCTAATAAATCAGTAATCTTAGAAATGTTTACTTCTGCCTTGTCGTATTTTGCTTTGATTGACTGAACTTTGTTAGAGGATTTCTTAAAAAGTCCCTTTAATCCTTTTTCTTCTTCTGAAATGTCGAATCCTTTTAATTCAACAACGAGGTCAGAAATCATATCACCGATTTCGCCAAGGTCTTTTGTCTTAACGCTATTAAGAGCATTTGATGAGAAATCAGCGATCTTCTGCTGTGAAGCAGCACCATAAGTCATGATCTGGTCTGTATCTTGTAAGTTGATCTGCTTAGCAAAATCTTCAACCATCTTCTTGTCTTCTTCTGTGAGCATTGAAGTATCTAATTCAGCTGGTTTTACATCTTCAACAACTTTTTCTTCAACTTCTTCAACAGTCTGAGCTAATGCTTCAGCTTCAGCATTTGGATTGAGTGTTAAAACGATTTTTTCTTCTTCCATATTTGTTTCCTTTCTTAATTATCTAAATTAAAATCTTCTAATAATAGTAAGTCCATTTCCGGATTCTCTTCATTGAGAACACGTGTTGATTGTCTGATAATAGCTTCTTCAACTTCATTACGAGATAATCTTCCGTTACCACTTCTTACAGAATCGTTTTCCTGAACTTTAGTGAAATAATCAATTAGAGTTTGCTTAGCATCATCAGAGATTCTATAGCCAGCACTCTTAGCATTGATTACAGCAATATCGAACAGTTCCTGTCCTGTATAATCAGGGAATTCGATTTGATTAGGGAATCTGGACTGCAGACCTGAGTTAGACTGCAGGAAGACTTTCATTTCCTTAGTATATCCGGCAAGGATGACAATTAAGTTTTCTCTGTTGTCTTCCATTGCTTTTACTAATGTGTCGATACATTCCAAACCGAATGAATCGTTATCACCACGATATAATGAGTAAGCCTCATCTATAAATAGAATACCACCAATAGCTGATCTGATGACTTGCATTGTTAGTGGAGCAGTATGACCGACGTATTTTCCAACCAGGTCATTACGGCTTACTTCAATTAACTGACCATTGGATAAGACGCCAATAGCCTTTAAGTATTTAGCAAGTAATCTGGCAACAGTTGTTTTACCTGTACCTGGATTACCAGTGAAGATCATATGCTTGCTGACTTCTGTTGTTGATAAACCCTTCATCTGTCTTAACTTTTGGGCTGCATAGAAGTCTTGTAATCCATAGATGTAATCCTTAACTTCCTTAAGTCCAACTAACTGATCAAGTTCAGCTTTAACTTCTTCAACAGCAACTGTAACATCAGCTGGAATGAAGTCAGTTAATTTCTGTTCATTGATGTATAACTCTTCGTTGTAACTTAAGCTTACACAAACAGTTTCATCTGATGGGTTTGCTATACGATACTCAGAAATACCTACATAT
>R21__coassemble_1068_pt1 | contig 19654 bp, 17 predicted proteins | sample R21__metabat2_high_PE_038 | metagenome-assembled genome bin R21 | reverse complement strand
TTTAATAACTGGCAATGTTTTGCTAAGTCTTCATCATGTTGTTTCAATTCAGCAACAGGGTCATTATCTTCACTGATTCTTACTGACTTAAGAATTGCATCCCAAAGTGCATTAACAGCATCTTCATCATTCATTTCTGGGAATACTTTCTTAGCCCAACCAACTGAAGGTAAAGCAACTATACACCATTGGCCATGATTTGCCATTGTGTATTCTCTTAATGGATACATAACTTTCATAGCAGCCATTCTTGCTTCTCTAATCTTATTCTGATCAACATCAGCCATAAAACCTGGAGTATCAGATTCGATATGTAAGAAACAGCAGCCTTTATCCTGAGCCCACTTTCTCTTGTCAAATGACCACTGTGGAACTTCTGTTAAAGTTTCGATACTGCAGTATTGGAATCTCATCTTTGTGATATCTTCATAATCCCATTCTACTGAAACAGCACCAGCACCAACTTTATATGCTTCTTCAACACATAGTTTAGTAAACTGATAATCTTTTACTGATGAACTGATTACTAATAACTGACCAGGCTGAACATTAGCACCTGAGCAAACTGCTAATCTAGCGTATTTTCTTAAAATATTTTCGTTCATTTATTAATCCTCCTCGCATGTTGCGAATCTCATTGTATTTGTATTTCCATGTCCAGCATGCCAACCAGCAGTAATGATATAAGTACTTCCTACAGGAAGGTTCATCTGCTTAGCAATCTGCCCGGCAGTAATATCATATAAATCACTGTCTACGATATTTGGCGCATAACATGGATAAACATTTGAATATAGTGACATCTGACGGCATGTGCTTAATGAGTTAGTTGCCGCAATAATTGGGGCACATGGTTTATATTTCATCAAACGTTTTGGTGTACCACCAGTCTCAGTAAATGCCATAATGGCTGAGACATTTTTCATAGTTAAACAGCTTTCGGCAACACTGATACCAATAGCATCAGACATGCTTCTTGATGAACCGTCAATCGCATTTCTCAAGTATGCTGCATAGTCATATTCTGCTTCTGAAGCCTGGGCAATTGAGGCCATTGTCTTAACCGCTTCAACTGGGTACTCACCTGATGCTGATTCAGCTGACAACATGATACAATCTGTTCCATCAAATACAGCATTTGCAACATCACTTGCTTCTGCTCTTGTTGGTCTTGGATTCTCTGTCATACTTTCCAGCATATGAGTTGCGGTAATAACAGGCTTGCCAACCTTATTTGCCATCTTTATGATGTTCTTCTGATATAAAGGAACCAGTTGTAAAGATACTTCAACACCTAAGTCACCTCTTGCAACCATTACACCATCAGCAACTTCCAAAATTTCTGCCAGATTATCATAACCTTCCTGGTTTTCAATCTTGGCAATGATTTCGATTTCATCATGTCCTTCTTCATGAAGAATTTCACGAATTTGTTTAACATCATCTGCTCTTCTTACAAAGCTTGCAGCAATAAAATCAACGTTATTAGAACAACCAAATCTGATATCCTCATCATCTTTTTTTGATATGAATGGCATTGATAACTTAACGTTTGGAACATTAACGCCTTTTCTTGTTGAAATTTTACCGCTGTTGAAAACTTCGCAAACTAAAGCACCATCTTCAATTTCTTTTACTGTTAATGTTAACTTACCATCGTTGATCAAAATCTTATCACCTGCTTTGACGTCGTCAAACAGTTCGATGCAATCAATGTGGAATCTTTCTTTATCACCGACAACATTTTCTTTTACAACTCTGACAATATCGCCCTTATTGTATTCGACACCATCGCCCATCTGACCAACTCTGATCTCAGGTCCTTTAGTATCCAACATAATGCCAATATGTCTACCAGTTTTAGCATTCAACTGCTTAATAAGTTTAATCTTTTTTAATTGCTCTTCATGTGTCCCATGTGAAAAGTTTAAACGGGCCATATTCATTCCTGCTTCAGCAAGTTTCTCTAACATTTCTGCTGATTGTGAAGATGGACCGATTGTACAAATAATCTTTGTCCTTCTCATTTTTATACTAACCTTTCAAATACACTATATAAATCAGTCTTTGGAATATCCATATTATCCAATGCCTCAATAATATCTGAAGCCACGATTTCATTATGAACTACTCCAACACAAACTGAATGTTCTCCTTCTTCTAATAATTCAACTGCTTTATCACCAAGTCTTGTAGCCAGTAATCTATCTGATGGAACTGGTGAACCTCCACGCTGAATGTGACCTAGAATTGTTGCTCTGCCCGCAAATGAAGTGACATCACTGATCTTCTGAGCAAGTTCATGAACATCACACATATGCTCTGTAACGATTACGATAGCATGTCTGCCTTTCTTAACCTGGTCAAGATGAACTAATTCAGCCAAAATAGCTGTCTCATCATAACCAGTTTCTGGTGTAACAACAACTTCAGCACCTGTACATAAAGCAGCATACATAGCTAAATCTCCACACTTATTACCCATTACTTCAACAACTGAACAACGGTGATGTGAGCTTGATGTATCTCTTAATTTGTCGATACATTCAACGATTGTATTTAATGCTGTATAGAAGCCAACAGTATATTCAGTACCTGGGCAGTCATTGTCAATTGTTCCAGGTAAACCAACAACATGGATACCCTTCTTGCTGAGGTCATAAGCACCTCTATAAGTGCCATCACCACCAATAACGACTAATGAGTCCATATTGACACGTTTCATCTGCTTAATTGCGATATTCTGAATATTTTCTTCTTTGAATTCAGGAAGTCTTGCTGTTCCAAGGAATGTGCCACCTCTAAACATAATGTCAGAAACACTGCTTCTTTCCAGTTTCTGGAAATTTCCTTCTACTAAGCCTTTATAGCCGTCCTTAATACCATATACTTCATAGCCTCTTGCTAAAGCACTTCTTGTGACTGCTCTAATAATCGCATTCATACCTGGTGCATCGCCACCACTTGTTAGTATTCCAATTACTCTTGACATATAACTTTACCTCCCAATCCTTCTTGACTGGCCCTTCATTGGGACCGTCATACATAAGGTTCTAATTCTTTCTATTACACGTGATGCTTTGATTTCATCATCTGTATAAAGTTTTTTCTCTAAGGCATCTAATGAAAGATTAGATGTAATAATTGTTCGTTTACCATGTTCCATACGATAATCCAGAACAGTGAATAAAATATCGTCTCTTATGAAATTGGTCGTATTCTCTGCGCCTAAATCATCAATTACTAGAACATAAGCTGATCTTAGTTTTTTCAATCTGTTTTCAACATAATCATCTTCAGTAACATTGTTTCGTAAATCTGTTGCCAGTTTAGGGAAATTAACGAAAGCTACCTTATGTCCTTTAACAGCCATTTCATTTGTGATGCAACTTGCCAAGTAACTCTTGCCAACTCCTAATCCACCATGGAAATAGAATCCTTGTATAGGTGGGTCTTCCAACCATTTTTCAACCCATGAAACGATGCTTTTGTAATTTGCCGGTTCATCTGTCAGGTCAATTTTACTGATGAAGTTTTGTAGTGAATCATCAGAAAGATCACATAATAAATAGTTATCTTTGTGGGCAATACTGTTTGCTTTCTTTGTCGCAAACTGACATTGACCATAAACAGTATTTAAATGCTCATCAAGCTGATATTGGTAACCTTTAATCTGATGGTTACACATTTCCAAACCTTGACACATTTGGCAATAACTATACTGCTGCAACCAGTTAGAAACGGCAACAAAGTTATCATCAATCACATCAGGTGATAAACCACGTTTTTTCAATAAAGCCACAACTGCTTTATTGTTCTTTAATTCATTGATCGCTGCTTCTCTTTCAGCGGGGTTTCTTTTTTCAAAGCCTACTTTTTCCATAATTACTTCTCCCCGAACATCTGTTTACGAAGTTCTTCAATGTCGACTTCTTCCACTTCCATGTCTTTCTTAGTAATGCGAGCTTCTTTCTTGGTAATTGTTGAGCCAGCTTCTTTTGCCTTTTCAGGTGTATCAACGCCCTGTCTTACCCAAGCTGTAGCAACCTTTTCCACATAATTTTTATTAAAACGACCATTAGTATTCTCCAAACATTGTTCAATGAGAATGTTGATCATTTCTCCGTTCATATGTAATTCAGTCTGTAAATATTCAAGAAGTTTCTTATCTGCCGCTGCTACTGGGACCATCTGCTTTGAATATAGGAATTGAACTGGTGATAATGTATAAGGGTCCTCAACTTCTTTATAATCAATTTCCTTGTCATTAATGCATCTTTTCTTTAAATCAGCAAGGTCCAGCTTACCATAATCTTTTATGTTTTTCCCTACCAACTTCCTCATTTCTTTAGCTGGAACAGCAAACATTGTTGCCAATTGTCCAATGGCATATAGATTTTCTTCTGTTCTTAATGAATAAGGGAAAACAAGATCAGTGCAGCTCTGCAAGAACTCCGCATAATCAAAATTGATTGGCAGTTCAGGCTGGACTTCTGATGATTTCTGATATACCTTTTCATCTTCTTCTGACCAGTCCTTCATTACAGATAAATCTAACGGAGCTGTAATATCTACATATTCTTCTGTATCTGCCTGATTTGCAGTATACATATATTTGCTTGTTTCATATTCTGTCTTACCTACAGCATTTAAATAACGTCTGCTTAATAATTCATGTTTAAAGAACTCTACCGGTGTCAATGGAGAAATTACTTTGAACAAATAACTGTCTTTATTCTGAGAGATGAATGTTTTTACAAGTGAACACTGTTCAAGTTCTTTAAATGCTTTCTGTAAAGAATCTATATCCAAAGAAGTAAGAGTACATAATCTTTCCAGTTTTGAACCATACATATCACTGTTTTTGTCTTCAACAAGCAGCATATATAAAACAGCAGCATCCTTGCCCACAATAGGCATGTACAAAGTGACAATTACCTTCTGATAATTGTCGATTAAAGGATTTAAAAAGCTTACTTTAAAACTGTTTCTACCTTCCATAATTTTACGTCCGATTCGTATCTAATTTTACAATGAACTGCAAAAGCTTTTCAACATTGTTATGTAATTTGCTAAGGGAAGAATCGTTAATAATTACATAATCACTTAATTGTTTTTTCTGCTCTGTTGGCATCTGACTTAACATCCTTGCTTCAATCTGCTGTTGGCTCATTCCTCTGTCATTTTTCAATCTTTCTACTATGATTTCTTCAGGGCATGCCACAAGAACATTATAGTCAAACATCCTGTTCCATTGTGCTTCAAAAAGTAATGGAACTTCTGCAAACAGATATCGGCTTTCTTTATTTTCTTCCATCCAATTCTTCATTTCCTTAAGGATGGCACCATGTAGATATTCTTCAACTTTTTTCTTCATTTCGCTATCAGCGAAAATTACATCAGCAATATATTTCTTATCAACTATGCCTGGTTGACATCCCATTATTTCTGCTAAAGCCTTAATAGTTTCTTCTTTATTTAATATTTCACTATTAGCATCATCACAGCTGAATACTGGATATTGCTCAGAAATAATCTCTCTTACTGTACTTTTACCGCTACCAATAGTTCCTGTTAAACCTATAACAATATTTCTGTCTTTTTGGCACTGTTGGCAATAATATGTCCCTCTGCCTCCAACCCTAATCTTAGTAATTGGATTACCACATTGACAAACCTGTTGAGTGTGAACATATAGTTGCTGCTGGAAAAGCCCTGTTACTCCTAAAGATGAGGTATAACTCCTTATTGTTGTTCCGCCAGCTTTAATGGCTTCACCCAATACTTCCCTAGTCTGTTCAATAACATTCTGCCAATCGTTTTCGCTCAAAAAGCAGGCTGGTCTTAATGGATTTAATGAACTTCTATAGCAGATTTCATCAGCATAGATATTACCAATACCGCAAATCATGCTATGATCTAGCAGCATCGTCTTAATAGGCGTCTTGTTATTACGGCAATATCTCTTTAAATAGGCAGTATTTAAAGCCTCATCAAAAGGTTCAAATCCCAATTTATTTAAACAAGTTGGTTCTTCACCTTTCCTATACAAATAGAAACGGCCAAACTTTCTGACATCATTGTAATGTAACTGCCCATTATCCAGTTGGAATACTAGATGGGTATGCTTTGCAGGCTGTTCATTCTGTTTATAATAGTAAAATTTGCCTTCCATTCTTAAGTGAGCAACAAGAAGATAATCCGTCAGATAAAACAACAAAAACTTTCCTCTTCTGCCATAACTTTCAAATTTTTGGTTCTCTAATGATTTTGAAAACTCATCGACTGTTTTGTTGTCGATAATTCTAGGATATATGACCTCTACCGATTTAATAACCGGATTGCCCATCTGATGTTTTAAAGTTTGAACAACTGTTTCAACTTCTGGTAATTCAGGCATTTACTTTACCTCCAGCCAGGTTGTTCCGCTTGTTGCTTTAGCAACTAATGGCACTTGCAGTGTCAATGCATTTTCCATTTCTCTTTCTACAAGTTCCATAACTTCCTTCTCTTCTTCAACAGGAACATTTAAAATCATTTCGTCGTGAATCTGTAAAATCATTTTGGCTTTATAACCCTTTTCGTTTAACTTGTTGTAGACATTAATCATCGCAATCTTCATCAAGTCAGCAGCACTACCTTGAATCGGAGCATTCATAGCAGCACGCTTGCCAAATTCTTTTAAGTTATGATTTGAACTGTTAATTTCCGCAATATCTCTTCTTCTGTTGAACATCGTAGTTACATAACCGTTTTTCTGACAGAATTCGATTGTCTCATTCATATATTCACGGATACGTGGATATTTCTGGTAATATGCGTTAATGAATTGTGAGGCCATTGAAACTGGAATTGACAACTGTTCAGATAAGCCGAACACACTCATTCCATAGTCAATACCAAAGTTGATAGCCTTAGCTTGACGGCGCATTTCACTTGTAACACCCTTTTCTTCGACATTGAAGATATCCATAGCAGTCTTAGTATGAATATCATAGCCATCTTTAAAGGCATTGATGAGGTTCTCTTCATTTGCCAGATGAGCCATGATTCTTAATTCAACCTGTGAATAATCGGCGCCTACCAAAACGCATCCCTCATCTGCTAAAAAAGCTTTTCTAATCATTGATGCTTCTTCATTACGGACGGAAATATTCTGCAGGTTAGGTTCGCTACTAGTTAATCTACCAGTTTCAGCAATACACTGATTGTAAATTGTATGGATTTTGCCATCGGCAGCGATATACTTCTGTAATCCCTTAGCATATGTTGAATAAATTTTGGCATACTTACGATATTCAAGTATTTCGTTGATAATCGGATGAGTGTCTGCCATCTTACTTAAAACTTTTGCGTCTGTACTTCTCTTTGTGCTTCTGGCCAATTTTAAATCATCATAGATAATTTCCGCTAACTGTTTTGGTGAATTGATGTTAAACTCTTTGCCCGCTAACTGGTAAATGCTCTTTTGTAAGACTTCAATCTTTTCGTTTGTTTCAACGGCAATCTTATCAAGAATGCTTTCTTCACATCTAATTCCTGTTTTTTCCATATCAAACAATACTTCAGCTAATGGAAATTCCATTTTCCAATACAAATCGACCATGTCTTTCTGTTGAAGATCGTTTTCAATAGTTGGACATAAATACAATAATTTATCTGCTGTTTCATTTATTACGGAAACATCAGCTGCCGTATCAAACAAATCAAGCTGTTCATTTTTAGTCTGTAAAGGTAAGTGATATTTCATTAATAGGTCATTGACATTCTTTATCTTGCAATCGCATAAGAAAGCCATAATCATTAAATCAATGTTTTTACCATTAATCTTCATGCCGTTTTCATCAAACAGATGATATGCATCTTTGATATCATAAAATATCTTGCACTTTTCACCTTCAACAAAATTTCTAATCTCTTTACTATTAAAGAAATCAGAGAAGCTCATGTTGTAAGCAACCTTTTCATTAACAATACTGAAAGCTTTATTTTCTCTGTCATAATAAATGACTGTTCTGTCAGTTAAACTGTCTTCAGAAACATATGAAGTCATACCGAAAGAACGCTTCTTATATGTTTCTTCTTTTGACGCTGGTTTTTCTTTTATCTCAACTTTATCGGCGAGTGAACGCATATTGTACTTGCTGTAGAAGTTATAAGCATCTTCACCTTCAGGCTGATAATGACACTTGGAAATATCAATATCAATCTTTTCATCAGTAATGATCTTTGCTAAATGCTTAGATAAGAAAGCATTATCTTTATCATTTACCAGATTCTCTTTCAGTTTTCCCTTTACTTCATCAATATGCTCATAAAGATTTTCAACTGTACCAAATTCACTTAATAATTTAATGGCTGTCTTATCGCCAACCTTATTAACACCAGGGATATTATCGCTAGAATCACCTGCCAAACCTTTTAAATCGACAATCTGTTCAGGTTTAAGTTGGAATCTTTCATACACTGCTGCTTCATCCATCTTTACGATATCAGTAATACCTTTATGCATCAGCCAAACCGTAATTTCATCATCAACCAACTGCAAAAGGTCCTTATCACTTGTAAGAATGTTTACCTGGTATTCTTTATTCTGTTTTGCTAAACAACCAATGATATCATCAGCCTCTAATTTTGATTGTTCATGATGAACAATGTGTAATGAATCAAGATACTCCCTAATAATTGGGAACTGAATCTTCAAATCATCAGGAGTAGCACTCCTAGTGCCTTTATATCCTTCGTATTCAAGATGCCTATATGTATCTTTATCATGGTCAAAAGCAACCACAACATATTCTGGTTCAATGGTTTTAATAGCTTTTGACAACATTAACGCAAAACCAAAAATGGCATTTGTCGGAATGCCCGATTGAGAAGTCATTGATTGGCCATACACTGTTGCATAATAGGCACGAAACAGCATAGAGTTGCCATCAATCAGTAACAGTTTCTCCATTTTACCTCCAATGACAAAATAGAAGTTTTTCAACTTCTATTTAAATGTCGCTAATAATTCATCAAGGTTATCGTACATTACTGTAACGTAATCCTTGTTTTCTTCTATTTGTTTATCTGATAGCTTTGTTAATGATGACAGTTTGATTTCGGTAAGATTGAGATCTTTCTTGACCTTTGCGTATAATTCCTGCATTTCTTCAGGCAATGTTTCATCATAAACAATGTATTTAACTTTGTTATCCTTGATTGATTTTTCGATTATTGTCAACTGATCATCAGTTGGTAATGAACCATACTTAGATAAAATCAACGGATATACTTCAACACCATAACAGTTCTGCCAGTTACCAAATGAAGCTGTAACCGTAACAAGTTTAACATCTGAACGTTTGTTTAGTTCCTGATATTCAGCATCCATTCTAATCAAAGAAGAATAAAGTGTTTTGTAGTTATTTTCGATAACCAATGCTTCACCAGAATAGTAACTCTGTAACCATTCTTTAATTGTAAGAGCCATTGAGCACATTCCTGTTGGAGTTATCCAGATGAATGGATCTTTTTCATATTCATCAATGCTTTCAAACTCTTCACCTTCGTAATATGGAAGTTGTTTTACAACCTTGACATCATCAGCGTATACGACTTTGTATCTTTCAAATTTATTAACTGCTGATAACAAAGCCAAGTTGATAATTTCGCAATCATATCTAGTTAAGAAATCCTGATAAACATCCAGATATGGTTCCAACTCACCAACATAAAGGAACAGGTTTGTTCTGCTCAATATTTCATCGTAGTCATCAACAATATTGGCAACTTGGATGAAATCATCAGAACTGATGTATTCAACATTAACTCTATCCCCCGCCAACTGTTCTACTAAATACTTAACCGCATATGTTGTTGTTGTGATAGTTGCTTTTTCATTGCTGCAGCCACAAAGACCACTTATCAACAATAGCGAAGTCAGTAATACAATCAATTTCTTTTTCATAAGTAGCCTCCATTATTGATTATATCACACTAATGGCTTATTCGCTTACTTTAATCGTTTCACAACAAGCCTTTTTCTCGATAACTGTAATAGTCTTTATAGGAAATAATAATATGATCAACAAGAGGAATATTCATTAATTTTCCTGCTTCTAACAATAATCTGGTGGAAGTACTATCCGCAATGGAGGGCGTAACTGATTGTGATGGATGATTGTGGGCAGCAATGATTTTGTTGGCTCCATTATTCAATGCTTCCCTATATACATCACGAATACACAAATCGACTGCATCAGTTGTTCCCTTATAAAGTTCCCGATAACCTATCACTCTATTTTTAACATCTAAAAATATCAAAATGAAATATTCCTGATCTTGTCGGCCAATGGATTGTTGTAGCCAGTTTATTAGGGCAAGTGGCTCTTTAATTGCATCAGTGTTTAAAGCATTCTGATACGATATTCTCTTCACCAATTCAATAGATGCCATTAGTTCAGTGGCTTTGGCCAGACCGACACAATTAAACTCCATAATCTGTTTCATCGACAATGAAAAGACCCCTTTCAACCCGCCACATTGTTTCAAAATATTGTCAGCCAACTCTACACTTGAGTATTCTTTAGTGCCAGTTCTTAATATGATTGCCAGCAGTTCGGCATCAGAAAGGCAGAAAAAGCCATGTTCCATGGCCTTTTCCCTAGGACGTAATGTTTTATCCCAATTTTTGACACTCATTAATGGAATGTAATGCGAAATTTCGCCAGGGCAACACTGCCTGAGCTGGCCATCGCTAACTTATAGATCGTTACAGCAAGAGCAGCACACATCAATGCAAATATTATTTTTGACATTTTCCCTCCTATCTCCAGCTAATCTGTAAGCCAAATAATTTGATTCTTCCTCTTGACGATAAACTTAAACGGATAATCCAGTACGTTAAAAGAGTTATGGAGGCAAACGCGATTACTTTATTCATCTTTCATTTTCTATATCAGGCAAAGGGAAAATAAAAATCCGGCAACAACAGCTGATATTTGTCCTTTCTGTACATATATTAGTTGCGCCGGACTGTTTACCCTAAATAATCTGGTATTTTTTTAATGCGTTATAGATTCCATCATGCAAAATAGGATCAGTTACGTAATCAGCAATAGCCTTGACACTTTCTTTGCCATTTCCCATGGCGACAGATATACCACTGATTTCCATCATTGCGATATCGTTATCTCCATCCCCAAATGACATGACTTCATCCATGGTGCCACCTAAAGACTCAATTAGTTCCTTCAAGCTTCTTCCTTTATTAACATCCCTATTAACCGCTTCGCAAGAATTAGCTGCTGCAGCCCCATACCATCTTAATGGTAACTGGTCCATTTGCGGGTCTCTATCAGTAGTTTGATAGAAGAAGAAACTTAATGGTTTATGTGTCAGATGATAATTTCTTAACTGTGTATGATCTGTCAGTTTTGACTTTGGAACTGCTTTATCACAATAAACATCAGTAAAGTCGTCATAACGGTTATAAATCTGGAATGATTCGCCATATTTGATTCCGAATGGATAATTGTTACGATATCCAATTTCAAATAGTTTCTGCGCTGTATCAGGGTCTACCGGATATTCCTTTACAGGTTTACCATCCTTACCATTGATGCATGAGCCATTAATTGTTACAAAATAATCAGCTTTCACATCATCAATAATGCATTGTTGCATAAATGAATAGCCTCTACCTGTAGAAACAATAATAACTAAACCCTTTTCTCTTGCCAAGTTAATAGCATTTATTGTACTTTCTTCAAGTTTGTCTTCTTTTCTTGCTAGCAAAGTGTCATCAATATCAAACACTAAATACTTAATCATTGTTGTCTCCAAAAATATAGTTATTAATAAAATCTGCTACACCGCCGTCCCAATCACCAGCCAACTGATAAGTTGCGGCATTTAGAGCATTTTGTGAACCATTAGCAACACAGCCAGAAATCTTTGCCAGCTCAAACATTGAAATGTCGTTATCACCGTCACCAGTAACAGCCACTTCGCTTCCATCAATTCCCAATCTGTCCATAACCTTTTGTAAACCAGCTGCTTTGCTGACACATTTACGGGAAATGTCAATGACTGTTGTTTGTGATGCTACAAAGTTGTATTTCTCTTTATCCTCATCACTAATCATTGCATATATTTCATTAACATCACGGCTATCATCGTAAAATGAAACATGACAAGTCCTCTTTCCATCCATAAATCTATGGTAGTCACTTGTAACTATTATGTTTAGGTCACATACTTCAAAATCATATTTATCAATTAATCCAAAAGATTCCGAAACAACATGGTCATCAAAAACAACACGGAAATTGACACCAATTTCATGAGCTAATTGTCCAAGATACTCGACATCTTCATTTTCAATATACTCGTAATTTAGTATTTCATCATTAGCACAATCTAGAACTATTGCTCCTGTGTCAGACACAACAAACCCACCATTCTCTTTCAAATTAAACATATCCACATATTGCATAATAGGTGCCATTGTTCTAGACGATACCAAACAAATCTTGATGCCATTTTCAATCAGTCTGTTGAAAGCATCAATATTCTTCTGTGGAATAGCATTATGTTCTGAGCTATACAATGTATGGTCAATATCTGTTGCATAAAGTTTAATCATAATCGAGTCCCCTGTTCAAAAGTCTTTAAAATAGTAGTTCTGCTTGTGCAATGCACTACCTTTTTATGATATCATAAAGCGGTATGAAAATTAATGCTGTTATATTTGATATGGATGGTGTCTTATTTGATTCGGAAACCATCGCAAAAAAGACAATGAGAGAAGCCTTTCATCTTCACAATTTAGAAGTTGATGATGAGTTTTATGCTTCACTTATTGGTATTACAACTAATGTCTGTCGTCAAATGGTTGCTGAAAGAGTTGGTTCAGTAGAATTAATGGAAACTATTTATGACGAATGGGACGAGTTTGTTAAAGAAGAATACGAAAACAAAAACATGCCTTTCAAAAAAGGAGCACCTGAGATAATTACCTGGTTAAAAGAAATCAACTTTCCAATTGCCATGGCAACATCAAACGATCCTGAGAATATCTATAGACATTTCAATGCCAATGATTGGGAAGTACCATTTGATAAAATTGTTAATGGCGGAATGATAACACATAGTAAACCGCATCCGGAAGTGTTCCTTAAGGCTGCTGAGTTATTAAATACTGACATTAAAGAATGTCTTATTGTTGAAGACTCATATTATGGAGTTCAAGCTGCCGCTGCTGCTGGTGGTATTTGTGTCATGGTTCCTGATTTGGTTCAGCCAAATGATGAAATCAAATCTTTGACCACCTTCATAAAAAAAGACCTCTTTGAGGTCATGGATTTAATTAAACAATACGCAAACCTTTAGGGAAATGGTTCTTAATCTGGCTGCCATCTCCTTTACCGAAACCAACAGGGATGTCATTGTATCTTATTTGAACATAGCCTTTATATCCATCAATAGGTAAAGATAAACCTGTAAGGAATTTATTCATCATTTCAGGATCTGTAATATTACAGATCTTTTTAAATTGATTGTAAGCCACAAAGAAATGGTGAGCAGGTTCAATTCTCCCCTTAACAATTTCTCCCATCAGTACACCACTTCTGATGATGTTCAATGATGTATCAATAAGATTATCTTTAGAAACATAAACCTTGTTATTCAAAATAGTATAGTTGAATCTTTCTGTACAGTTTTCAGCAATAAACTGTTCTACTGTTTTATCATTGGAAAACTTCAAATATTTCACTTTTCTGCTTTCTTGGTAACCATGTTTGACAAACTTAGCTGCAAAGTGTCCTTCTCCTCCATTGAATGGAAATACTCTTCTAGTTAAACCATTTGGGTCATAACCCTTAACACCACAAGATAATCCTGTATCTACCAATTCCATATCAGGATATTTCTGTAAGAACTGTTCTACAACTTCTTCATCTTCAATCTTGTTATATGTGCAAGTTGAATATACTAAAACACCATCCTGTTTAAGTGTTTTATATGCCTCATCAAGAATCTGTAGCTGACGTTTATTACAAGCCAAAACATTCGCCTCAGTATAATCATTAATGGTTGCAGGGTATTTTTTAAACATACTGCTGCCAGAGCAAGGAGCATCAACTAAAACACGATCAAAATAGCCTTCAAATGCCCAAGCCACTTTATCAGCCGAGTTGTTTGTCAGCATGTAATTATCTTTTCCCCACCTTTCAATGTTGGAAAGTAGAGTCATTGCCCTTTTGTGTTCATACTCATTACTTAACAAAAATCCTGTATTATTTAACCTACTTAATATTTGTGTACTTTTGCCACCTGGTGCCGCACACATATCCAACACCTTATCCCCCAATTGAACATCAAGAGCATTTACCGCCATTGTTGCACTTGGTTCCTGTAAATAATACAAACCACCTAAATGATAAGGATGTTTACCCAGCTTGGCATCATCATTAATATAATAAGTATTTTCATCAAATGGTGTTCTTTCACCAATCTCAATTTCATTTCTGATAATTTCTTCAGTTCCTTTTAAATTGTTAACTCGCAACGATTTGTACATTGGACTAGCAAAAGAAGCTACGAACTTGTCGTAGTCATCCTTTAGCATCTCTTTCATCTGATTTAAAAAGTACTCGTTATCCATTAACTTTTATTTGACTTAATACGTGTCCAACTTTGTCCTGAATCAGCAAATCAGCACTATCATCCTGATTTGTTACACTCATATTAATAACGACTAAATTATTTCCACGGAAATAATTAACCAATCCGGCAGCCGGATAAACTACAAGTGAAGTACCAGTAATTACCAAAGTATCAGCTTTTCTGATAATATCTACAGCTCCACGGATTGTATCTTCATCCAACCCTTCTTCATATAAGACAACATCAGGCTTAACAATACCACCACATTGGCAATATGGGACACCATCACTGTTTACAACATAATCAAGGTCGTAATATTTATGGCATCTTTCACAATAGTTGCGGAAAATAGTGCCATGCAACTCATAAACATTTTTACTGCCGGCCATCGAATGTAATCCGTCAATATTCTGTGTAACTACACCTAAGCATTTGCCAGCCTGTTCAAATTCAGCCATTTTTAAATGAGCAGCATTTGGCTTAGCCTGCTGGTAAATCATTCTGTCTTTATAGAAACGATAGAATTCTTGTGGATTATTCATAAAGAAAGAATGAGAAATAATCATCTCTGGTGGATATTTATATTTTGTATTGTACAATCCATCAACACTACGAAAATCAGGAATGCCGCTTTCTGTTGAAACACCAGCACCTGTAAAGAAGACGATTCTTTCAGACTCGTCAAAGATTTTCTGTAATTTTTCTATTTTATTCTCCATTTGGGTATAACAGGATTGCATCCAACAGCAATCTCTCTCCTGTCTCATATGAACATGGATCATTTATTATCTTGCTTCCTTCAACAAGAACTGTTGATCCACCACCATCCAGATTAGCGGCATTGATACAGCCATATTTCTGGAATATTTCGACCAATTCAGGCATTGTAGCCCCACGGGAACCGTTACTTCCTCTGCCATCGATTGTCAACAAAATTACTATGCCATCTTTTCTTTGACCAATTGCTGTTCTTGGCTGATAACCATAACCACCATTACCAGAGAACTTAGTTGGCTCACCATTAACAATTAAGAATGGGCGGAAATAAACACCCCAATACATACCAGCATCAACAGCTTCTTTGGCAGTTGCAGTCATCAGCATTAAAACGCCGTCCTTACTCATGCCAATCATTTCCTGTTTTCGTCCAGTGTTGTAATAAATCTTACCATTTTGAATCATATTGGAGTTAGGATATTTAACACCAATATCATCCCAATAATACATACCACCATTAACACCAATTAAGGCTTTTTGTTTTGGAACGATATCAGAAGCTAGCTCACCATATCTAGCTTTACTGATATACAAGTCCAGATTCTCAGGATGATAAATTACTGTAATGTAACCAAAGTATCCTTTTTCCTGAATAGTGAAAATCTTGTAATCATCATTTCCTTCGTCTTTTTTCAACACTTGTTCTTCATAGATGTTTTCATAAACAGTAACGCCACTGTAATCAACGAATTCAATCAAAGAGTTGTCTGATAAGTCACCGGAAGAAATCAATGTATTAACATCCATTACTTTATCGATATATTCATCCGAATAGAAGATGTTTGCCAGATACTTATGCTTACCTGTGCCAAGGGCAGTTGTAACAAACCAGTCACGGAAACCATAATATGGGCCATAAACTGTGCAGAAACAAATTACCGCACAGATATCAATAATGATTAAAATAATTGAATAAGGTTTTAGTTTCTTTTTCTTTGGGCTTACCATTTCAAAATCATCGTCGTCATTTAACATAAATGATAATTTCTGTGGTTCAGTTTCCTTTTTAGGTTTTTTAGCGAAAAGTTTCTTTATTCCCGAAACAATTGCACCAAAGAATTTTTTAACAGCTTTATATATCCATTTAAGAACACTAATTAAAACATTGCCGATTTTAATTGCTGCTATCTTTAATGCGGCAAACACTTTCTTTAAAAATGCTTTGCTGGAAGTCGCAAACTTAACGAAAAATTCTTTCATTATTCGCCACCTCCTACAGTCAATACATATGGACTTTCAATTGTTCCATTACCAGAAGCAATCTTCAAATCGTTATTAAAACAGATAATTGGTCTTAAAGCCGCTTTTTGAGATAAAACATTTTCATAGAAGAAGCCATCATTGACCATATAAACAAACAGGCCACCTTCAAAACTTGATAAATAGTAACCCTGATATTCATTAAGGAAGAAACATCCCATTGTTGGTAAAGATACATAACACTTCAAAGAGTGCTGATAATCATTTAAATATGAATAATTTTCATCTCCATTATCACCAAAATTTGCAGAATACTCTACCAAGTAGTCCTTATAGTTTTCTAAAGAAGAAAGGAAATCATTGTTTAAGTATTTGCCTACACCATTGGACAAATTATACTTTGTAGAATTACCATAAGCCATTTGAAGTGGCTGCTCACCATCCATGATTACACCATCTAAAATTGCATAAGTTCCAAATTCGTCAGCAGTTGTGACTCGCCATGTCAATGAAGAATAACTGACATAACTTCCGCAATTCAGATCATCTACATTTTCAGCAGATATGCTTTCAATAAGATATGGGTTGTTAATTTTCCCATCGCCCTGTTCAACAACTGTTGTACTCTTCAAAGTGATAACTGGACGAATACCACATATCTGTTGAGTAGGATAGCCAGATGATACTGAACCATCTTCACAAACATAATAGTAATTTCCTTCACTGTCCTGATTGCTCAACCAGAACATTTCGCCATTATTTAAGAAACTGTCCTTACCACCACAGTTGGCATAATCCAACATTGATAATATTGTTACCTTTCCATCTGTGAAAGGATCGTCATTACTGATAGAACTTAAATCTTCAATTTTGCCATAGAAAGCCATAGAGAATGACAGAACTGATTCTCTTTCATCACTATCATCATAGATGTTATCTTCATTATCTATTTCGATTTCTGTATCAACATCATCCCTAAGCACTCTTTCAAAAACACCGCTGTTTTCCTGATCAGTAATGTTTAACCACTGGTAAAGATATGTGTCATTTAAATCTTCCTGGCAATTCATTGCCATAGCTGTAACACATTCTTCACTGACAAGAACAGTTGTTCCATTACTGTTAATGCCAACAATTCGATATAGATTATTGTTATATAAACAATAGTTGTTTGTGACTTTTCCTTTATAAATATAACTGCCATCTTCCATCTGATAAAGTCTGTCCGCCGATGATTTATCCATTCTGTCTATTAAAACTGAATTAAAAGTTGAATATGCTGGCATGTCATATATCTTTTTATTTCTTTGATAGAAATATACAAATCTTCCACAATAAAAGAAGATAATACCGACTACAACAATCGTATTAATAATCTGGAATATCTTTTCTTTCTTTTCTGTAAGCCCAATCTTCCTCATAATATACTATTCTATCACAACACTTTAAATGAGGAAAACAAAACATCCTGTAGAGGATGTTTTATGTTTAATTATTCTTCATCAGTTTTGCAGATAATAAGTTCTGCTGATCCTTCTTCCAGGCTGTTATATTGGTCTAAATGAATATGACTTCCTGGTGCTTCTTCAGCTAATGCTGTTAAATGATTTGCTAAAGATAATAAGCCCTCTTTATTAGCGTCAATGATTACCTCATCGTTTTCAACTTTAACCTTGATTGTAAAACCATCTACCCATTCAAAATCCATATCGTTCTCCTTATCTTCCAACTACAAATTGGAAATCAGTTCTGCTGCTTCAGCAGGATTAATATAAGATACATTAATCTTTACAGTATTGAGTTGGTCATATAAAGGCAATCTTGCTATGCTACGTTCAATAATGTCAGCATTTCTAATGCCTGATTCTATGTCCATAGACAACCTGTTAATCAAAGCTTCTTGTGTACAAGTAAGAGATATGCACTTCAGTTTACATTCAGAAAGGTCTAAAGCATCAACGATATCATCAATGATTTGTTGCTGGTGCATTACCCAGCAGAAAATGATGTTTTCATATGCTGAACAGTGGATGAATTGGTTTAATAAGAAGAAGATGTTCTCCATTACCATTTTCTTTGTTTCTTCAGTAACTGTAAATGGATTTGCATCCCAGCACCAGTCGCCATCAAGAAAAACAGCATTGTCCAGCTTTTCTTTCAACTTCATACAGGTTGCCGTTTTGCCGACACCCATCGTTCCACCTATCAGATATAATGTTTTCATTTATTTAAATCTTTACTCGTACTGACTAGCAACTTCCAGAGCAATTTCCATCATTCTTGTGAATGAGTTCTGTCTTTCTTCAGCAGTAGTTTCCTCATGAGTTACCATTGAGTCAGATACTGTTAATAAGCAAGCGCCCTGTTTGCCTAATACTTTAGCATTGTGGAATAAAGCGAATGATTCCATTTCAGCTGCGATACATTTGTAATTGCCAACAGCATTAGCCATTCTTTCAGCTGCTACGCTGTCATCATAATAGAAAATATCTGAAGAGTTGATAACACCTTCAACTACTGGATAGCCTAATTTATCAGCTGCTTCTTTTAACTTAGCATTTAGTTCTGCATTTGGTCTTTGGATTTTTTCAGTATCGCCTGACTGTTGCTGTGCATATGATGATTCAGAATATGCACCATCAACAAGAATTACATCGTAGATATGAACATCTTCAACCATTGCACCTGTTGAACCGATTCTAATGATTGCATCAACATCATAGAATTTGAATAATTCATATGAATAGATACCAATGCTAGGCATACCCATACCTGAACCCATGACAGATACTTTATGTCCTTTGTAAGTTCCAGTATAACCAAGCATTCCTCTTACATGGTTGAATTCAACTGGATTTTCCAGGTAAGTCTCAGCAACGAATTTTGCTCTTAATGGATCTCCTGGCATTAAAACGACTTTAGCAATGTCGCCGACATTTGCTGCATTATGAGGTGTACTCATTTATAAATTCCTCCTTAAATACTCATTTACTGAATATATTCTAACATATTACTACTC
>R21__coassemble_1047_pt1 | contig 19998 bp, 20 predicted proteins | sample R21__metabat2_high_PE_038 | metagenome-assembled genome bin R21 | reverse complement strand
GAAGAAAGGAGATGTATGTATTGATTAGTGATGAGCTAATTAATATATACCAAAATTATGGATTATATTAAATACATTATTATCGGAGCAGTTGTTCTATTAATTCTTGTCGGTATCCTTCGTTGTATCTGTGTTGTTCCACAGGCAAGCGCATGGGTTGTTGAAACATTAGGACAGTATTCTGGAACATGGTTAGCTGGATTACATTTCAAAACACCATTAATCACAAAAGTTGTTAGAAAAGTATCATTAAAAGAGCAGGTTGCAGACTTTGAACCTCAGTCAGTTATTACTAAGGATAACGTTACAATGATGGTTGACTCAGTTGTCTTCTTCAAAGTAATTGATCCAAAGGCAATGACATATGGTGTAGAAAGACCAATCGCTGCTATTGAAAACTTATCATCTACTACATTAAGAAACATCATCGGTTCTATGACACTTGATGAAACATTAACTTCAAGAGACATCATCAACTCAAAGACTATTGAAGTTCTTGATGAAGCTAGCAACAGATGGGGTGTTGACATCACACGTGTTGAAGTTCAGAACATCAATCCTCCAAAGAGCATTCAGGATGCTATGGAAAAGGAAATGAGAGCTGAACGTGAAAAGAGAGCTGTCATCTTACAGGCTGAAGGTGAAAAGCAGTCTGCTATCACTAAGGCACAAGGTGAAAAAGAAAGTGCTATCTTAAAGGCTGATGCTATTAAGGAAGAAAGAATCAGAACTGCACAGGGTGAAGCTGAGGCTATTAAGGCTATGGCTCAGGCTAAAGCTGATGCTATCAAATTAGTAAATGAAGCAAAACCTTCACAGGAATACTTAGCAATCCGTTCAATGGAAGCTACTGAAAAGATGGCTGATGGCCAGGCTACTAAGATTATCGTTCCAAGCGATATGCAGAACCTTGCTAAAACAGCTACAAGCATTAAAGAACTTTTCAACAAATAGTTAAAGACTTTAATTAACCATGAGAAAACCGATTTGTTATAAATCGGTTTTTCTTTGCTCATTAGTCTTTTAGAGCTGGTAGAACAAATACCTGTTCCCCTTCTTTAGTAATCAGGTATTCTCCTCTAGCGATACTGCTTACATAGTTAGTATCAGTAAGTTTTTCTTTCTTTTCAACTAACTGTTGTTTTTCCTCTTCTAATTTTCTTAATTGTTCTTCAGATTCAGCAACCGAAGCTCTTAAAGTCATTGTTAATTGAATTTCCCTGTTAATATTTACCCAAAAATAAATAGTTGCCGCAATCATAAAAGAGAAAACTAACAGCTTTATAATCTTTTTTGGAACATCTTTTTTCAATCTATATTTAGCCATTTTTCTCGCCCTTTAAGTATTTCTATTATATTGATTTGATTTTCTTATTACAAGTGGCGAATTGAAATAAAATGTTAATAGGTTTAAACTTTTTGTGTAAGGAAGGTTTGTAATATGTATCCTTTAATTCTTCAGTCAGACTTTGGACATGCAGATGGTGCTGTTAGCGCCATGTATGGTGTTGCCTGCTCTGTAAATCCAAATCTAAAGATATATGATTTAACTCATGACATCCCTCAATATAACATTTGGGAAGCCAGCTACCGTTTAATTCAGACTATCAGTTATTGGCCAGAAAACAGTGTATTTGTCTCTGTCGTTGATCCAGGTGTAGGAACAGATAGAAAATCAGTTGTTGTTTTAACTGAAAATGGGCAATATATTGCTACTCCTGATAACGGAACGTTAACTCACATCAAAAAATACATTGGTATTAAAGAGGCAAGAGTTATTGATGAAAACACTAACCGTTTACCAAATTCTGGTGAGAGTTACACTTTCCATGGTCGTGATATCTATGCTTATACTGGTGCACGTTTAGCTGCCAATGTTATTACATTTGACCAGGTTGGTCCAACAATGCCTGTTGAGGACATTGTTGAGTTACCAGTTATCGAACCAAAATTAGAAAATGATATCGTTTCTGGTACCATTGATGTTTTGGATATCCGTTTTGGTTCATTGTGGACAAATATTCCTAAATCATTATTTGACCAGTTAAATATTCAGGCTGGACAGCGTGTTGAAGTTACTATTGACCACAATAACAGAGCTCTTTATAAAAATATTATTGTTTATGCTCATTCATTCGCTGATGTTAATCTTGGCGAGGCATTGGTATATATAAATTCATTAAATTGTGTTGCCGTAGCAATCAATCAGGGAAGCTTTTCTAAGGCTTACAACATTGAAACCGGTATCACGTGGAAAATTACCTTGCGCAAAGCACCAAGAATAATATATGATTAGTCTATTGATGGTTTAACCATTAAGAATAAATAGTAAAAAGGAGATATTAAAATGGCAAAGAAAGGTTTAAAAAAGTTTAAAATTTCTGTTAAGCAGGTTGTTGCTACTGGTATCGGTGCAGCTTTATTCTTCGTTTTAGGTCGTTTCATCAGCATTCCTAGCGGAATTCCTAACACAAACATTTCATTACAGTATGCAGTATTAGGTTTATTCGCTGTAATGTATGGTCCAGTATGTGGTTTCTTAATTGGTTTTATTGGCCACACTTTAATCGACTTATCATGGGGCGGAGCTCCTTGGTGGAGCTGGGTAATCGCATCAGCAGTAGTTGGCGCTATTATCGGTATCTGTGACAATAAGATTCATTTATGGGATGGCAAATTTGGTAAGACTGAAATCATCCGTTACGTTGTTATGAACGCAATCGCACATGTAGTTGCTTGGATTGGTGTTGCTCCAATTTTAGACATCGTTATTTATGCAGAAGACAAGAACTTAGTATTCACTCAGGGTGCTGTAGCATGTGTTGCTAACTTCTTAACTGGCGTTATCATTGGTGGCTTATTAATCTTAGTTTACGTAAAGACTTTAGGCAAACCTGGTTCATTATATAAGAACAAATAAGTTTTATAAACTTAACCGCTGCATATGCAGCGGTTTTTTTAATGCCCTTTTTGTTCTATACTATTAGTGTTGGATAGAAGGAGAGTTTATGAAAGAACCTATTATTTCCTTTAAGAATTATTCATTCCAATATAGGATTCAGGCTAATCCTACTCTTTATGATATCAATTTAGATATCTATCCAGGAGAAAAGATTCTTATTGCCGGTCCTTCAGGATCTGGTAAAAGTACTTTGGGGAACTGCCTGAATGGATTAATACCACATAGTTATATCGGAACAGTTAGTGGAAGTTTAACCGTGGATGGTATTGATGCTTCTTCATCCTCAATTTTTGAATTATCTAGCCATATTGGTACAGTTCTTCAAGACCCTGATGGACAATTTATTGGTTTAACAGTTGGTGAAGATATTGCCTTTGCCTTAGAAAATCATTGTGTTGAAAAAGATGAGATGGTTAAAACTGTTAATGAAGCTGCTAGCCTTGTTGGTATTGAATCTCATTTAACAATGGCTCCACATGAATTATCCGGTGGACAAAAACAAAGAGTGTCTTTAGCTGGAATTATGGTTGATAAGGTAAAGATTCTTCTTTTTGATGAACCTCTAGCAAACTTAGACCCGGCAACTGGAAAAAGCGCTATTGAATTAATTGATGAAGTTCAAAAGAAAACTGATACTACTGTCGTAATCATTGAACATCGTTTAGAAGACGTCTTATATAAGCATGTTGATAGAATCATATTAATGGATGAAGGAAGAATTATCGCTGATATGACACCTAATCAGCTCCTTTGTTCACCATTACTTTCTCAATACGGCATTCGTGAACCATTATATTTAACCGCATGTAAATTTGCGGGTGTAGAAATAACAGAAGAAAAGCAGCCTGAACATATTAATTCACTTGTCATTAATCAAAATGATTCAAAAAAGATTAATGACTGGTTTGAAAGTGTTAATAGAACGGTTGTGGAAAACAACAATGACCCAATATTACAAATTAAAGATTTGAACTTTGGTTATGAAGTTGACCAGCAGATCCTTTATGATATAAACATTTCTATTAAAGAGGGAGAAATGTTGTCAATTGTTGGTGAAAATGGTGCCGGTAAATCTACTCTTTCAAAATTAATCTGTGGATTCGAACAACCTGATAGTGGACGTATTTATTACCAGGGCAAAGATATAACTGATTCAACAATCAGAGAAAGAGCTGCATCCATTGGTTATGTTATGCAAAACCCTAACCAAATGATTTCAAAAGCCATGATTTATGAAGAAGTATCTTTAGGAATCAGGGACTTGGGTTTAAGCGAAGAAGAAATGCATCGTAGAGTTGATGAAACACTAAAGATATGCGGCCTATATGAATTCCGTAATTGGCCAATATCTGCTTTATCATTTGGTCAGAAAAAACGTGTTACCATTGCATCAGTGTTAATAATGGGACCTAAGTTAATAATTCTTGATGAACCAACGGCTGGACAGGATTTCAAACATTACACTGACATCATGGAATTCTTAAGATCATTAAATGATAAAGGTGTTACCGTTGTATTAATCACTCATGACATGCATTTAATGTTGGAGTACACTCCACGTGCCATTGTTTTCGCAAATGGTCATATTATCGCGGATGAAAAAGCATCACAGGTTCTTTGTGATAGCCAGCTTGTTAAACAGGCTGCTCTTAAAGAAACAAGTTTATTTGCTCTTGCAAATAAAGTAAATATATCTGATCCAGTTGAATTTGTTGACTGCTTCATTGATTGTGACAGAAAGGAGAGAGACCATGGCTGCTAAAACCGTACTCAACTATCTGCCTCGTAAATCAGTAGTTCACGCTTTGACAGGTACTACAAAATTTATATTCTTCTTACTGTTCTCATTTACGATAATGCTGACATACGATACACGTATAATCGTTGTCTTATTATTGTTAAGCTTCCTGTTTTTGCGATTATCTCATATCAGGATTAAAGAAATCAGATTTATGTTTCATTTCTTTTTAATCTTCATTGCGATGAATACAATACTATTGTTCATCTTTAATCCTGAGCATGGCCCAGAGCTATATCAAAGCCGTACTGTGTTATTCCACATTGCCGGTAAATATGATATGACTGCAGAACAGCTATTCTATGAACTAAATGTTGCTCTGAAATATTTATGTTCATTGCCTATTGCGATTCTATTTATTTCCGCAACTGACCCAAGTGAGTTTGCTTCTTCTCTAAATTCCATTGGTGTTTCCTACCGAATTGGTTATGCTGTTGCCTTAGCTCTTAGATATATTCCAGATATTCAAAGAGATTACCGCAACATTTCTCAAGCACAGCAAGCCCGTGGTGTTGAATTAGGAAAGAACGTCAAATTATGGCATCGAGTTAAAAATTCTGTAAACATATTGTTGCCATTAGTTATTTCTTCATTAAATAGAATTGATGTTATATCTAATGCTATGGAGTTAAGAAGTTTCGGACAGAATAAAAACAGAACCTGGTATACATCTAGAAAAATGAAAAAAGGTGATTTCATTGCTATTGGATTAGGCATAATCATCTTAATAGTCTCTACAGTTATCACTTATTGGGATGGTAATAGATACTACAATCCATTTATTTAAACAAACAAAAAAGGAGAGTTAATTGAAACTCTCCTTTTTCTTATCCTTTTTAGATTAATGTTTGATCTGAGTTATTGTTGACCCAGAGATTACAACATTAAGTTCATCACCTGCTTCAACAAATGGTAACATATCAGAAACATTGATTGATACCTGATAGTATTGATCATCTTCTGTTCTAATATAGTAGATTGTATTGCCATTAATAACAGCTGTCTTAACATCAGCAACGATAATTGCCTTTTCTTCACTATCGCCACCAGTTGTTGCTCCAGCAGCCTTCTTGTAAGCAATCAAAGCTTCCTGAACGCTGCTACCAATACCTACTGTCTGATAATTCTTATAAGAAACAAATGCATAGCTCTTAATTAATCCGGCATTGTCCTTTAGACCCATGAAGTAGACTGGTTCGCCATTAATCATAACCATTGTTGGGAATATTGAATTATAGCGTTTTTCCTGTACAGCACCTTCAGCTGAAGCTCTTGCTGAAAATTCTTCAGCACCTGCTGATACGAAGTATAAGATTTCTTTTGAATGTAAACTTGCATAAATGAAGCCAACATTTGATTCATCATTTCCAACAGAAGTAATACCTGTGTAGATATATAACTGACCATTTCTCTGTAAGTATGCATAGTCTTCAGTTGTTGTTGTGACACCCTTTTTAGAGATGTTAACTAAACCATGCTGATAACGTGAATAGTCAGTATACTGATCACAAATCAGTTTTGCATCATAGATGTTATCAACCCATGCTGGTGCTTTATCAGCATCATAATACTGAACATCACCAGTAACTGGATCAGTAATAACTACACCCTTAACGTCCTTAGCTTTATCAACCCATGTATAAGATAATACCTGAGTAACCCAATAAGGATTCCAGTTATCGTCAACTTCAAATTTACTATTACCAAGAATTAATGTTGGATATTTGAAGTAAATATGACGATATAAATCCTCATTCAGATATGCACCTGGAGAATATTTCATTCCTGATGATACTTTGTGGAATAATGCTTCACCTGTTGTAACATTTACAGAAATATAACCAGGAATACCGTTCTTTCTTGTAGAAATCCATTTAACGAAACCGCTGTATTCAACTGGTGTTAATCTGTACATTGTTCCATTGACAACTACTGATGCATAATTGTCAGATACATCGAACTGTGATACTGTTTCTGAACCTAATTCGCCAAATACTCTATCACCCAATGATGTAGCAGAATCCTTATCAATGATCTGAACCTGGCTTTCATCAAATTCATCAAGAATAGTTAAATCAGAAGTGATTGGTTCCATTCTGTTTTTGTAATCATTCAAACCACCTAGTAATGGCGTACCGATAAATGAGCCAATGACCAATAGTACATTACAGAATATAATTGCCAATAACAGTCTTTTCTCTGCCTTATCAAATATTTTTTGTTTATGGAAAATATTAGTGCCTGATTTAACAATAATGGCAATGAAGCAGATAGCGCTGACAGCAACATCGATAACAAACCAGAAGTTGAAGCTATGGATGTTGAATGGCATTAGTGAAACATATAATGCTACACCAACAAAAACTAGTAATATGACAATCAGCCAGAAGACTACTGTAAACTTAGTGCTTAGGGCTTTTTCTTTCTTTTGCTCTTTCTTTTTAAACAAAGTTTTTACCTCCTTTTTTTGTATCTTTACTATACTACAAACTTTCTCTTTAATGTCAAATATTGCTAAAAATCTTTAATTTTAACTGTGATAAAAAAGGGTTATTTTTACCTTGAAATATGGCTTTTTACATGGTATCATATATAAGCACTTACTTTGGATTCGCATGAAATCCAAGGCGGAAGGAGAAAAAAATGAAAAGTGGTATTCATCCTCAGGTTTATGAAACAAAGGTAATTTGCTCATCATGTGGTTCAGAATTCATGACTCACTCAACTAAGAAAGAAATCAAAGTTGATACTTGCTCAAATTGTCATCCATTCTACACTGGTAAGCAGCGTTTCCAGGCTGCCGCAGGACGTATTGAACAGTTCAATAAGAAGTACGGTTTAAAGTAGTTAGTTGAATTAAGCCCATATGGGCTTTTTTCTTTGGTATAATTAGTATGTATTAAGTTAAGGAGTATTTATAATGACTGAACGTAAAATTCCTGTCATATTAGATGGCGATCCAGGTCATGACGATGCCATAGGTTGGGTTATCGCCGCCGCATCAGATAAACTGGATGTTTTAGGCTGTACAGCTGTTAATGGTAACTGTTCCGTTGATAAGGCCGCTTATAATGCCCAAAGAATATGTGCACTTATTAATCTTGATGTTCCTATTGCTAAAGGTCAAAGTAAACCTTTATTTGTCGAGCCAATTAGCGCCCCTAGCAACATCCATGGTGAATCAGGACTAGATGGTCCTGCCTTACCAGAACCAGTGCGTAAACTGGAAGAAATAAGCGCTGTAGAGCTTATGGCCAAGTTGGTTAAAGAATCTGAAGACAAAGTAACAATTGTCTCTACTGGTCCATTAACAAACACTGCTGCTTTCCTGCTTACTTATCCAGATTTAAAGGATAGAATTGAAAGAATCTCATTAATGGGTGGCGGAATCTTATATGGTAACTGGACACCAGCTGCTGAATTTAACATTTTAGTTGACCCAGATGCTGCTGACATAGTTTTTAACAGCGGTATTCCAATTTATATGGCTGGCCTTGATGTTACAGAGAAAGCATTAGTATTACCTCAAGACGTAGAAGCTATTAAGGAGATTAATAATCCAGTTAGTGACATCGTTTGGCAATGGTTAGAATTCTTCTATCGTTTCCACAAATCAGTTGGTTATCAAGGCGCTCCAATGCATGACCCATGTGCCGTTATGGTTTTAATTCATCCCGAAATATTTGAATTAAAAGATATGTATGTTGAAGTAGAAACAAGTGGCGAATACACAAAAGGTTGTACAGTTGGTGATTACTATAATGTAACTGGCAAGCAGGCAAATGCTACTTGTTTAATGAACCTAGACAGACAAAAATTCATTGATTATATGGTTGAAGCTATTAAGAAATACAGCGAGGTGAAGTAATATGAAGAAAAATATCTTTTTAAGCCTTGATGTTACTAAAGAAAATCAAGATTTGATGTATCTGTTTAAAAAACATGAACAGTTTAATTTGATTGATCTTCGTGATGTTACTGATGAAAAGGTTACTGTTATTGTTAATGGTCCATTAACTGAGTTGGCAACATTACTAATGGTTAATTGGCAGCTTAAAGACAATATTGAGCAGGTTCTCTTTGTTGGCGGAACAGATAAGTATGGCGATGTTACACCAGTTGCGGAAAAGAATGTCTATGATGACATTAATAGTGCTCAATATGTATTCTTAAGCGGATTAAAGATTGTTATGTTTGGATTGAATGTAACACGTGATTTGAACAATCGTGGATTCGCTCCACTTGTTTACTTAAATGATCCAACAATCTTTGAAACTGAAGAATGTGGCGTTTATGTTGAAACTAAAGGCAGTAAAACATTGGGCATGACTGTTACTGATTTATATTCCGATAAACAGTTCCCTGATCATAACGTTGAAATTGTTAAATCAATTGATATACAACGTTACCAACAGGTTATTGAAAAATTATCTGATTAAAGTTCTTCATTTGAAGAACTTTTTTATTTTTTTCACAGATTTGACATGATTTGATAAAAGACTATAATTGATTTCATGAAAAAGTTAAATGTTTGTCTTATTAACGACTCTTTTCCACCACTTATTGATGGTGTTGCTAATGCGGTAGTAAACTACGCAAATATTATTCAGAATAACTATGGCAATGTAACTGTTGCCACACCAGAATATCCTGATGTTGTTGACGATTATTGTTTTGATGTTTTACGTTACCCTAGCATTAACACAGAAAAACTAGTTGGTTACCGTACAGGAAATCCTTTTAATATTGAGTATTTAAGTCAATTTAATAATCGTAATATTGATATCATTCATTCTCATTGCCCTATAACTTCAACTTATCTGGCAAGGATACTACGTGACTCAATTAAAAAACCAATTATTCTTACTTATCACACTAAATTTGATATTGATATTGAAAGAGCTATTGATTCAAAGTTGTTACAGGATGCTTCTATTGCTGCACTGGTTTCAAACATCTCGGCAGTTGATGAGGTATGGACTGTTTCTAAAGGTGCTGGTGAAAACTTAAAATCATTAGGCTATAAAGGTGATTACATTGTTATGCCTAATGGTGTAGATTTTGAAAAAGGAAGGGCATCAGATAAAGAAATTGCTCAAATCATCGAAGAATATAGCTTACCAACTGATGTTCCATTATATTTATTTGTTGGACGTTTAATGTGGTATAAGGGAATCAAAATTATCATTGATGCTTGTAACCTTAAAAAACAAAGTGGCCAGGATTTCAGAATGATTTTTGTTGGTAGCGGTGGTGATGAAACGGAAATCAGAGAATATATTGGAGAACTTCAGTTATCTGATAAATGTATCTTTACTGGAGCTATCAGAGATCGTCAGAAGTTAAAAGCTGTCTTCTCAACTTGTGACCTCTTCCTGTTCCCATCAACATTTGATACTAATGGTATTGTTGTTAGAGAGGCTGCTGCAGCTGGATTAGGTAGTGTATTAATTAAAGATAGCTGTGCTGCTGAAGATACACTGGATGGAACTAACGTAATTCAAATTGAGGAAAACTATAAATCATTGGCCGAAGTTTTAATTAGAAGTGGTAATGATACTGATTATTTCCATCGTATTGGTGCTAATGCCCAAGACCAGCTATATATGTCTTGGCAACAAAGTGTTGAAAATGCTTATCAGCGTTATTTGTATGTTGATGAAAAATTCCAATACAATAGTCGAACAATCAAACCGCTTGACTTATCTGATAGTTTCTTTGCCATGTTCGCTAACTTATCACAAGGCTTAACTAAAGCTCAGCAAGCCAGAACAGCTGTTGAAGATAAGATTGATGAAGGAAAGATAAAGATATTGGAACAGATGGAAGAAAAGATTGACCAACAGATTGATGAGTTGGAACAATATAGAAATAAGATAATTGAAAAGAAGCTTTCCATTAAAAGAAAAGCTAATGATGAAATTGACAGTTACCTATAAAAATTTAAAGGCACATTCAAATGTGCCTTTTTTCTATCTTGGAATAAAATCAGATAATTGTTTGTCCTGGAATTTTGCCTCCCATGCCTGTTTGAAACTTTCCATTGCACTGTCAGTTGAAGTATGAGCAATTAATGTATCAAACATATCTGGAGTTATAGTTACAGCCTGACAACCTACTTCAGCTAAACGCTGTATCTGTAATACATTTTTCAAACTTGCCCCTAATACCTGGCAATCGTGTCCACCATCTACAAATGCGGTTAACATTGAAGCAACACAATCACTACCATCAACACCATAATTATCAAAATGATTAATGTATGGAGCAACATAATCAGCACCAGCTTTAGCAGCAAGAACTGCCTGCATTACAGAATGGATAGTTGTAACACAAACTTTAATTCCTTTTGCTTTAATTAGTTGAGTAGCTTTATATCCTTCTTTAGTACAAGGAATCTTTACAATCAAGTGTTTACCATAATAGTCGTGCAACTTAATTGCCTGCTGTAACATATCCTCAGCTTTTTCACAGGTTACCTGGAAGAAAACTTCCCAATCATTCTCTTCAGCAAGTTTCTTAAATTCAACCATCAGTTCTTCAATTGGCTGTGGTGATTTTGCTAAAATTTTTGGGTTTGTTGTAATACCGTCAATTGGAAAATATTCAGCGACGGCTTTAATCTGATCTAAATCAGCGATATCAACATAAAACTTCATATGTTACAAACTCCTTTCAATTTATTAATCAAGGATATACTCAATAGAAGCGGTATGTCCTTTTTTATGAATAACGCATTTCGCACCGGAGATGATTGTCCATGAAGGTGGAATATGACCGAAGTCAGCATCATAAATTACTGGTGCATTTAAGTCTTCAAGAATTGATAAAGCATCCTTCATATCAAAATCCATAACTGGCTGACCATCAGCAGCTCTACCAAAGATGAATCCTCTAGCATATTTGAACCAGCCGGCATTCTTTAATTGCCATAATGTACGATAAATAGATGCACAGTTTAATTCGCATGCTTCCAGATACCAAATGATACCATCATCTCTATATCTTTCTACAAAGTTATTAACATTACCATAAGTAGTTCCACATAATACGCCTAATACATCAAGACATCCACCGACTAAACGACCTCTCATGTAACCATCAGAGTTATCTAATGATTCAACGCTTGTGTATTCAGTTAAACTAAAACCAGCCAAGGCATTGCCTGGTAATTTTGATACGTCTTCTTTAACATACATTGGATAAGACTGTTGAGTTAATCTTTTACCTGTAATAATGTCATAAGTTTCCTGGATTGAAGGATCCCAACTTGCCATACCAAATGTTGGGAAGTTCAAAGCATAAATTGAAGCTGTATCAGTTAAAGTGTTTAATGTAAATGTTAAGTTTGTGTTATCTGAAAAACCCATAAAGAATTTTGGCTTTGATTGTCTTAAAAGTTCGAAATCAATATATGGCAACATTTCCATCATGATTTCGCCACCGCCAACAGAAACAATAAAATCAATACGGTAATCAGTATACATCTGCATAAACTCGGCAGCTCTGATAGCTGGTGTATTGCTACGAAGTTTTGAAAGATTTCTTACAGAGTCACATTCGACAATGTTATAGCCAAGGTTTCTGAACTTCTTAACCGCATTCTCGTATTTTTCTTCGTACGGATAACTGCTAACACCAAATGATGGTGCTATTAATCCAATTGTTCCGCCTTTTTTCAAGAATGATGGATAACGCATTTATGCCAACTCCTTAAGTGTCTGTTCAATTCTTCTTAATGATTCTTCATTACCTAAAATCTGCATAATGCTCCAAAGGTCTGGAGAATTCTTATGACCAGTAACAGCAATTCTGATTACTTCACTTACATCAGCTACTGAACCAGGATAAGCTTCTGGGTTTTCTTTATAAGCATTCATTTCAGCGGCAAATCCATTGTCAGCAGCAACCTGCTTAACCTTTTCAAACCAAGTACTGTTATCATCGTTGTAATCATATGTCTTAACAAATGAATTTAAAATGTTTTTAACTGTCTGGTTGTCATAACGGAACTCATCAACAAGCTTGTAAAATTTAGAGAAATAGAGACTGATTGTATCAAGAATCTGAGAAGCGTAGATGTAATCCTTTCTTCTCTTCTTTAAATTCATACCCATGCCCAATGAAAGAATCTTATCCATAAACTGCTCATCAGCAAAATATGTATCATAATCATCAGCTCTGTAAGTCTTAACGAACTGTTTTAAGTAATCTTTCATCTGTTCTAATGAGAACTTAGAAAGGTAAGTCTTAGAAATATTGTTTAACTTATCTAAATCAAATAAAGCACCTGAAGAACCCATCTTATCAAGTGAGAACTTGAAGTTGTTAATATCCTCATCTGGATGACCTAAATACCATTGTTCAAAGTTCCAGTTAAGTAATGTTAATAAGTAAATCTTAACAGCATATGGATGGTATCCAAGCTGACGATAGAAATCTAATGATAATTCAGGGTCCTTACGTTTAGAAAGCTTTCTCTTCTGACCTGTCTTTTCATCAATCTTCATTAATACTGTTGTATGAGCAAACTTAGGAAGTTTGAAGCCTAACATATCAAACAGTTCAAGGTGAACTGGTAATGTTCCTAACCATTCTTCACCTCTTAAAACAGTTGTTGTATGCATTAATGTATCATCAATAGCATGTGCAAAGTGGTATGTAGGAATACCATCAGTCTTTAATAAAACAACATCCTGGTCATTTTCATGAACAGTAATATCACCTTTAATTTCATCATGGAATGTGTGTGCCTTAGTTGGGTCGCCCATTGATCTCATTCTGATAACAAATGGATCACCATTGTCGATATGTTCCTTAACCTGCTGGTATGATAAGTTTCTGCACTTAGCCCATTTGCCATAGTAACCAGTTGCTTCTTTATTAGCATTTTGCTGTTCACGGATTTCGTTTAATTCATCTTCAGAACAGAAACAAGGATATGCCTTTCCTTCAGCAACTAATTTCTTAGCGAAAGTCTGATAAATTTCAGCCCTCTGTCTTTGATAATAAGGGCCATATTTTCCATTAGGATGTTCGGCGCCTTCATCAAAGTAAATTTGGAAGTAATCAAAACAACTGATAATTGTTTCGACAGCACCTTCAACTTTACGTTTATTGTCAGTATCTTCAATTCTTAAAAAGAAGACACCATTTGACTGATGAGCTACTCTTTCATCGGCTAATGCACCATAAAGATTTCCTAAATGGATAAATCCTGTAGGAGATGGTGCCATTCTTAATACTTCTGCTTTTTCAGGTAAATCTCTAGCTGGATACAGGTTCATATAGTACTCTGTATCATGTTGAAGATTTGGATATAATAGTTCAGCAATTTTTTCGTAATCCATATTTCTTAACCCCTACATAAACTGACTTGGATGCTTAGCAAAGAAGTCTTCTTTTTCTTTTAATTCTTTGATCTGATGATCAGCCGTTTCACCTTCTAATGCAAAGATATCTTCGAAGATATGATCCCAACTGAAGAACTTATCAGCATCAACATTCAGATATTCAGCTGTCTTTTCACATCCTGAAGGTACTACTGGATGAGATAAAACAGTGGCAACTTTAACCATATAGAAGCAGTCAATTAATGTCTGTCTTCTTAATTCTTCGTTATTCTCTTTATCAGCCTGTGCTGCATATTTTGCCCAATACTTATTAGCCTGACGGATATAAGTGTCTAAAACATTACTGATCTGATGTAATTCGAAACGATACATTGATCTTTCATAATCTAAAATGCTCTTTTCAGCACTCTTAAGTACTTCTTCACTTACAGCACCATAAGGGATTTTGCCATCATAGTATTTCTGAGCTGAGTAGAAACAACTTCTGACGAGTCTGTTTAAAACGTTAGTGAATAAGTTGCCCTGAGCTAATACTGGGTCAGGTTCATTTTCATTAGCATTTGGATTCATTGGTTTAGGCATGAAGCTTACTGACTTATTTGATAAAGCTAAACCTAAGAAATGAGCTCTTAACTGTTCTGCTGTATAGTAGTCTAACAGATCAGCTGCCATTGGAGGCTTAACAGCACCTGAAGAAGATGCTTTCTTATCCAAGAATAAGATGTGGTGATTTGCGACTAATGTTGGTAACTGTAACTGGCCTTTTTCAGGATGAACTGATAATTTTCCAGCACCCTGCTGAGCCATGAACATTGGCATCTGAGCAACACCATAGAAATAAATGTTGTCCTGACCGATGAACTGATAAACACCAGCCTCAGGATCACACCAATAGTCTTTCCAAGCTTCATCATCCTTACCTAAACGCTTTAAGTAAGCCTTTGTGAAGGAAATAGGTGCCCATAAGCTTTCAGGCCATACCCAAACAGTTAAGCCCTCTTCACCTTCAAGTGATGGAGCCTTAACACCCCATTCGATGTTTCCTGTTAATCTTAATGGAACCAATGTCTTACCTGTTCTATATCTGACACCTTCAGCAGTTAAGATAGAACATGCTTTTTCTCTTTCCTTAAGAGTCTTAAATTCGATTTCAAAACTACCCTTTACATTCTCTAAATCAGAATGAGTGTGAGGTGGTAATTGATCAGCAATTTCTTTATATGTGTCTAAGCCTTCTTTTCTGACATAAATGATTGGCTTAGCTAAAGATTCTTTCATTGTTTCCCAAACAATTCTTCTGACATTTTCCTTGCCAGAAATACTGTTAACATATTCTTCCAATAAGTCATTGCATTCAGTAAGTTTGAAATACCAGTTAGTGACGTCTCTCATTTCAGGAGTTTCACCTGTTAATGTGCTCTTTGGATCAATTAAATCCTCTGGCATATATTGATGTCCTAAATCACATTCATCAGCATATCCCTTTTCTGACTGACAGTTTTCGATAGGGCATTTGCCTACTACCTGTCTGCCATTTAAGAAACAGCCAGCTTTTGTATCATAGAACTGTTTAGTAACCATTTTTTCCAACCAGCCGTTTTTATAAAGAGTTGTAATGAACTCATTTGTCTCATCCTGGTGGATTTCCTTTGTATCTTCAAGTCCACTTGCACCAAAAATATTTAAACTGATTTCATAATCGTTTAATGTCTTTTGCTGTGAGAGGTGGTTAGCCATAACATAATCTTCGATGCTACCAGTGTATCCTTCCTGTTCAACTTTCTTTCTGTATCCTTCCGCAATTGGTGAACCATAACAGTCTGTACCACTGACGAAAATAACGTTATCTTTACCAATTCTATCTCTTAAGAATCTGGCATAAACGTCAGCATGAACAAACATACCGCCAATATGTCCGAAGTGTAATGTTTTGTTACCATAAGGCATGCCGCCTGTAACGATGGCTCTTTTTGGGAATTCAGGTCTTGCCATAAAAAAGTACCCCCTCTTTAACTAATGAATTATAACACATTTGACTGTCATTATTCATTAGGTCGACAGTGATTTAAAAGTCTTTTTGTATAGATGGTGTATAATCTTATTGAGGTGAGCAAAATGAATAAAAGAATCGATAATCTCAGAAACAAAATGATTCAGGAAAATATCTACCAAATGATTATTACCGATTGGTTTAATCTTGTTTATTTTGCGGATGTACAGATACATAGCGGTGAAAGAATGTTGGCTTTATTAGTCAATAGAAATGGAGATAACTATTTGTTCGTTAATGAGTTATTCACAGCTAAAGAAAGTGATGATTATCAAATTGTTTATTTCAATGACACTGATGACTGCATTGATATTCTTTCTAAATATATTAATGGAGATGTTATTTCTGTTGATCCAAGATGGCAAGCTGGCTTTCTTCTAAGACTGATGCAGAAAGTAAATGCTAAATTTGTTGATGGTGGAAACTTAATGGCAAAACTTAGAGCCATCAAAGATGAAGAAGAAAGAGAAAAGATGATCAAAGCATCTTTGGATAATGACGAAGTAATGAGAAAAATAGTGCCTTATATTAAAGTTGGAGTCACTGAGAGATATTTATATGATGTTTTGATGGGTTTATTTGAAGAAGTTACAGGTGAACCGGTATCTTTTGAGCCAATTGTTGCTTTTGGTAAAAACGCTGCTGACCCACATCATGAATCTGATGATTCTGTTTTAAAAGATGGTGAAGTTGTTTTGATTGATATGGGTTCTCATTACCATGGATATTGTTCTGATATGACTAGAACATTCCTTCAAAATAACGATAAGATGGAAGAAATCTATCAGATAGTCAAGAATGCTAATGAAGAAGCCGAAAAAGCCATTAAACCTGGTATGAAATTCTGTGAAATAGATAAAGTAGCCAGAGATATTATCAGCGAAGCTGGTTACGGGCCTTATTTTACACATCGTTTAGGACATGGAATTGGATTAGATATCCATGAACCATATGATGTCAGTATGTCAGATGAAGAAATAATTGAAGAAGGTATGTGTTTCTCCATTGAACCTGGTATATATTTGCCTAATATTGGTGGAGTTAGAATTGAGGATTTAGTTATCGTTGAAAAAGGTGGAGCCAGAGTCTTAAATCACTTCAGTAAAGAAAAACAATATGTAAAATAAAAGATGATTTTTCAATCATCTTTTTTAATAACAATGTTTATCTGTTTTTAAACTAATTCTAAGTCAACTGGTGTAAAGCCTGCATCTTCAATTGTTGTGAAGATTTCTTCAGCACTTAAACATGAATCAACTGTAACTGTCTTTTTCTTTAAGTCAACTGATACAACTACATCAGCACCTTTTTCCTCTAAAGCTTGAGTTATTTTTTTTGCACAATTCTGACAGTGCATGTCTTCAACGATAACCTTATATGTATTCATCTCTATACCTCCTGTTTTTTCTCTAATAATACAACTGCTTGAGCCATTACGCCTTCGCCTCTACCAACAAAGCCCATCTTTTCACCTCTAGTTGCTTTTACATTGACATTACAAACATCAGTATGAAGAACTTCAGCGATATTCTGTGCCATTTGTTGTTTATATGGCGCCAGCTTTGGCTTTTCAATAAGAACTAAACTATCAACATTACCAATACGATAACCACATTCATCCATTAATTGATAAACCTTATCAAGTAATACCATTGAACTGATTCCTTCATATTGTGGGTCATTATCTGGGAAATGCATTCCGATATCACCTTTACCTAAGGCGCCAATGATTGCTTCTGCTACAGCATGCACTAATGCATCGGCATCAGAATGCCCCAATAATCCTTTCTCGTATTCAATTTCTACTCCACCTAAAATCAGTTTTCTGCCTTCAACTAACTGATGGATATCTGTTGACTGTCCAATTCTCATGCTTTTACCTCGATATCATTTTAGCATAAACCTCATTATCGTGCTAAAATATATGTATGAATAAAGTACTTGTAATTGGGCCTACATATACAACAGGTGTTGTAGCAACAAGAAAAAAATTTACTGCCAATGAATACTTCAGTAGTAATATTTCTTCTTTTGCGACTGGTGGCAGTATTACTATTGCCAACAATCTGTCCGTTTTGGGTACTGATACATTCTTTATTACCCGTTTAGCATTTGACCAGGTTGCTTTAAATATGTATAGCATGTTTGATTCAAGTAATGGCATGTTGTTTTCAAACTCAAATGCCTTAACTACAACTCCTCACAAGATTTATGTATATGGCAAAAATAATGAGTTTATGGTTTTTGACGATATTGGTTATGAAGCTTATCCTTCAATTGAAGATGGTTGTCCAAGAGAATATTTTGAGAATGTCGACTACGGCATCATCAATGTTTTCAATTCTAACTATCTTGACTATTTAATTAACAATTATCCACATATCAAATGGGTATGTGAAAATAGTATCCCTTCTGACTCTTTCCTTCCTTTCATTGAAGGAATAGTCTTAAGTAGTGAATATGCCGCAAAATCTTTCACGTTTGATAAATTAAAGACAATTGCTAGAAGAATGCTGTCCAAAGGCTTAAGATTTGTCATTGTTGAAAACAATGGAAAAGGTGTATATGTCTACACAAACGATAAAGAAGAATATATTTCTAAGGAAAACGCTGGAAACATGGTTCTTGGTTGTTATGAAGCTTTCCTTAGTATGTTTATAGCCTGCTTAAGTAACGATATGTCATTTGAAGACGCAATAGATCATGGACTTAACCTTGCCAATGGTATGTCCTATGAAAATGAAATCTCATTAAAAAATGAATTCTTTGTAGAATAGGAGGTATATTATGAGCTCATTTAAAGACTTACGAATTGTTGATAACTTCTACCAGACTTCATCTTTCTTCCCAATGCCTACAGTATGTGTTTCATCAGTTAACCCTGATGGATCTCTGAACATTGGTTCTTACTCACTGTGTTTCCCTTACTATATTGCTGGTAAAGGAAGATACGCTATGATCTTGGAGTGTCGTAACACTTCAAATACATGTCAGAACCTAATGAGAACACACAAATGTGCTATCAACTTCATCACTGATGATAGAGCAAGCTTCAGAGAAGCCGTACGTTTAGGATTCCCTGGACCATCTGCTGAAAAGATGAAGGACTTGGCATTCGAAATGGAAGATGGCATTACTGATCCTTCAGACAAAAACAGACCACAGGTTATCAAGAGTGCTTACCAGGTATTCGAATGTACTTGGGCAGCTGACTTAGAAGATGCTAGAAAATTCAAAGTTGAAGATATTGATGATGGACATCCAGGTCCATACAACGATTTCAATGGTATTACTTCTAAATATGGCGCACACTTCATTCTTTACATTGATAAGATCTTAATGAAGGAACAGTACTACAATGCTATCGTTAATGGTGTTAGCAAGAACGACTTCCCACCAGTTCCAGTTGACTATGGTTACAGAGATTCAACAAACTTCTGGTACACTAAGTTCCCTAAATTAACTAAACCTATTGCTGAACCAATTCCAGCACCAAAGGAAGTTGATATGGAATCTATCAGATATGCTGCTAACAGATGTGACCCAGATGTTAAGTTCACTGAAGATGCATTAAAGAACTTCGTAAAGATTCCTCGTCCATTCTTAAAGACTGCTTTAAATGGCTGTGTTGCTTGGGCTAAGGAAAATGGCGTTACTCTTATCACTGATGAACATGTAAAGATCATCAACGATAAACGTAAAGCAGAAAAAGACGCTAGAAAATAGTTGTTAAATTAAAAATAATAGCCGCTTGTTTTAAAACAGGCGGCTTTTTTTATTGGTGAATTATCATATCAAGTGCAACACATAAAAAAAAGCTCACAGGAAATCCTGT
>R21__coassemble_955_pt1 | contig 21323 bp, 20 predicted proteins | sample R21__metabat2_high_PE_038 | metagenome-assembled genome bin R21 | reverse complement strand
CATATATTCCAAGAACATAGCCGGCTGAGCGGGAGACCTGATTTAAGAATCCTCTTTCAACTAAAGTCTCAATAAGATGACAACATGTGCTTTTGTTGATTCCGGTCTGTTGGGATATTTGCGATACGGTGACAGGTTCTCCTTTATTGTTGGAAATACATGTCATTATATCTAATGTTCTTTCTACTGACTGTATCATATATGGCCTTTCCAATTTCATCTCATGAAATTACTGCAAACTCATTTTAACATAAATATAAAATAAAAAAGTTAAAAAAGGCCTAAAATATGGGGTTTTTAAGGGTTTTAAATGCTTTTTAATATTTTTTGAAAAAAGAAATTGTAAAAACGCTTTCAATTTCAACTATAATTTAAGTGTGTTAAAAAAGGAGGAAACTTTTAATGAAAAAATTATTAACACTTCTTCTTGCTTTATGTGTATTATTCACAGTATCTGGCTGTAAGAAACAGGGCCAGGATGAAGAAAAAGTATCAAAGGTATGGTTCGTTGCTCCTTTAGCTACAGGATCTGCTTGGGGTACATGTGGAACTGCATTCAAGGCTGAATGTGAAGAATTAGGTTTAGATGGTGAATACGTTGGTCCTATCACTGCTGCTTCAATTCCTGATATGATTGACTTATGTGAACAGGCTATCGCAGCTGGTGCTGATGTATTAATCTGTAACTGGAGAGACTTAGAGTCTTTCAACGACGTTGCTAAGAGAGCTTTAGATTCAGGCATTAAGCTTATCGGTTATAATATGGCTCTTCCTGAATTATGTCCTAACTACTTAGGAATTGACCCTTCTAAGTTAGGTGAAGTACAGGCTGAAACATTAGTTGCTAACAAAGGAACTGAAGGCATTAACGTTTTATACTTAAATGCAAGTGCTACTTCTCAGTCACATGCTGCAACTTTCGCTGCATTCGAAGCTAAGTTAAAAGAATTAGCTCCAACTGCTGTAGTTACTATCGACTACACAACTGGTAATGCTGATACTGCTGCTGAAAAGGTTTCAACTTACATGAACGCACAGGATGACATCAACGCAATCGTTTGTAACTGTTCATTCGCTGCTGTAGCTGCTGCTGCATACAGAGAAGAAAACAACTTAACTTTCGAAAAGTTATATGTTCAGGGTATTGATGGTGGTCAGGATATCCATCAGTACGTTTTAGATGGCAAGGCCGATTGCACTATTATCCAGGACTGGACAGGTGCTGGTAAGGCTGCTGCTCAGTTAGCATTATCAATGATCAAGGGCGAAACTCTTCCTGAATTCACTGCTTTAGGCGCTTATGCTTTATACAAAGACGGTGTTAAGGAATACGCTGACGCTCAGGGTTACACTGGTTTAAATTACTAATTTAATTTAAAATTAAACAAACAATTAGTCCACATAGCAGAAATGCTATGTGGACTGCTACAATGAGGTGGAAAAATATGAAAAAGAAAAAGATGAACAGCGTGTTAAAAGCAATCATTACACGTAATGAATTAGGTGCAATCGTACCATTAATGATCATCATGATTATTGTTGCTATTGGCAATCCGAAATTCTATAGTATCAAGAATATTTTAGACATCCTAAGGACTGCAAGCTTCTCATTCTATATCGCAGCTCCTTTAACATTTTTATTAACAGCAGGTGGCATGGACCAGTCAATTGGATCAATCTTATCTTTTGGCGGTGTCATGTATGCAAAACTTATTGTTGCAGGCGTTCCTGTTGTTCCATCAATTTTGCTAGTTCTTTTCGCAGGTGCAATTATCGGTTGGATTAACGGTGTTATCATCGTCAGATATAATCAGCCGGCATTCATTGCTACCCTCGGTACTCAGTATATAATTTCTGGTGCTGTATTAGTCTGGACAGGTGGTATTGCCGTTTCTGGACTTACAAATCCTTCAAAGGTTATTGGTCAGTATTACATTGGTAATGTTGTTCCAATTCCAATCATTTATGCAATCATTATCGGTTTTGCATGTTGGTTAGTTCTTGATAAGACTAAATGGGGTCGTTCTTTAGCTGCTATCGGCGGTAACAAAGAAACAGCTTACTTAGCCGGTATCCCAGTAGTTAAAAGACAGATTCTTGTTTATGTAATAGTTGGTATTGCTGCAACATTCACAGGTGTTGTATGGGCAGCAAGATTCGCTAATGGTCTTCCTGGCGCAGGTGATGCAGTTAACATGAAAAATATGGCTGCTGTTATCATTGGTGGTACATCTCCAGCCGGCGGTTCAGGAACAATTGTTGGTACAGCATTTGGTTGTATCTTATTAGCTACAATCGCAAACTTCCTAATCTTCTTAGGAATTCCTGCTACAGCTCAACAGTTAATATTCGGTGTTATCTTAATTGTTGCTATCTTCATTGATAGATACAGAAGAGAAGTATTATCTAAGGGTTAGTATTTAGGATTTTCTAAAGAAAGGAGGAAAAGAGTGTTATGGAACATACACTTGAAATGCGTCATGTTACTAAACATTTCCCTGGTGTCTTAGCACTAAATGATGTTTCACTACATCTGAAATCAGGCGAAATATTAGCAATTTGTGGCGAAAATGGTGCCGGTAAGTCTACCCTGATGAAAGTATTATCAGGTATGTATACTTCTGATACATATGACGGCGAAATTATATTCGATGGTAAAAAAATCGAACATATGAATGTCGCTAAAGCTAGAGAAATCGGTATCGAAATGGTATACCAAGAAACAAATGTATTCCTTGATGGTTCTATCATGGAAAACCTATTCGTTGGAAATTTACCTGGTAAAGGTGCATTTGTTGACTATAAACAGTTAAAAGAAAGAACAAAAGAATTACTTGAAGAAGTTGGAATGGGTCATCTTGATCCTAAGTCAGTATGCCGTCCTCTTTCTTCTGGACAGTTACAGTTACTTTCTATCGCAAGAGCACGTGTAAAAGAGCCAAACATTATTGTATTTGATGAACCGACTTCATCTTTAACCACTTCAGAAGTTGAATTATTATTCGGTTTAATCAGAAAAATGAAGGCAGAAGGTGTTGGAATTATTTACATCTCACACAAACTTGAAGAGGTTTTTGAACTTGCCGATAGAGTAATGGTTATCAGAGACGGTCATTGTATTTCTGATAAGGATATTAAGGAAACAACAAACAATAAACTGATTGAGGAAATGATTGGTCGTACTATGACTGATATGTATCCTCATGATCCATCACCTGCAACTGATGAAGTTGTATTAAAGGTTGAACATCTAACAGTTCCAAACCCATCTGCAACAGACTTAAACATTGTTGAGGATATAAGTTTTGAATTACATAGAGGAGAAATCCTGGGATTAGGTGGACTGATTGGTGCAGGAAGATCTGAATCTTTAGGTGCTATCTTTGGTCAATACAAAGAGGGTGTAACTAAAGAAATTTATTTGGAAGGCAAAAAGGTTGAGATAAATAAACCTGATGATGCGATAAAGTTAGGTATCGCATTCGCGACAGAGGAAAGAAAGAGAAATGGATATGTTTGGTTATTGCCAATTTATCAGAACATTTCATTGATTTCTTTAAGAACGAATTTACCACATAAAGTATTCATTGACTTTGATGCTGAACAAAAACAGGCAAAGACAATGTTTGACAGATTAAAAATCAAAGCTCCATCAATGAAGACATTGGCTGGTACATTATCAGGTGGTAACCAGCAGAAGGTTGTATTAGGTAAATGGCTTGTAACTACACCTAAGATTTTATTCATTGATGAACCAACAAAAGGTATTGACGTTGGCACAAAAGCTGAGTTCTATCAAATCTTAAGAGAATTAACTCAACAGGGCATTTCAATTATCATGGTATCAAGTGATATGCCTGAATTGGTTAATATGTCAGACAGAATTCTGGTTCTATCATCTGGTAAGATTCAGGGTGAACTTACTGGCGAACATAGAACACAAAAAGAAGTAATGGAATTAGCTATAAGATAACTTATAGCTAATTTATTGAAGGAGATTAATTATGTTTGATTTTACAAATAAGAAAGTATTAGTTACAGGTTCTTCACAGGGAATTGGAAAAGCATGTGCTTTAGAATTTGCTAGACATAATGCTATTACATTCGTTCATGCTTCTAAGAGCATGGAAAAAGCACAGGCTGTTTGTGATGAAATCAAAAAAGAGGTTCCATACGCAAATGTAACACCAATTGTTGGTGATTTCTTAGCCGATGACCACATCGAAGAAACATTATATGCCCAAACAGGTGATCTTGATGTATTGGTACAAAACGTATCAATCCAGTATCGTGAGCCTTGGGATACCACAACTGCTGAACAGTTCTACGATGTTATGAAGGTTAATCTGTTATCAAGTTTACTGTTAACTCAGAAATATGTTCCTCATATGAAAGAACAGCACTGGGGAAGAATCATTTATGTCGGTTCAATTCAACAGCATCAGCCACATGTACAGATGGTTACATATGCTGCCAGCAAAGATGGTCAGATGTCATTAGTTAAAAACTTAGGTAAACAGTTAGCTCCATATGGAATCACTGTTAACTGTATGTCACCAGGTACAATCCTAACTGGAAGAAATGAAAAAGTATTAGAAGTTCCTGAATATAGAGAAGCATGTCTAAAGGGTATACCAGCTAATAGATTAGGCGAACCTAAAGACTGTGCTGGTGCAACATTATTACTAGCTTCTGAAGAAGGATCATTCATCAATGGTATTGAGATACTATGTGATGGTGGTGCTCACTTACTGTAATTTACATAATAGTTTTTTCAGTAGATATATTTCCTATAAAAACAAGATTACCCCGTCCGTAGTCTTGTTTTTATTTTTAAATAAAAATAGTTGTCATAGACAACTATTCATTAACTAATGCACTTACTACTACTTCAAACAAGCAGCCTTCTACTACAAGGTTGGAACCGATGCAGCATCTTGCAGGAGGTACTTCCATATCTTCAAACAGTTCCGCATATACTTTGTTCAGTACGGGTAAATCGGATGTGTTTTGCAAGTGAGCTTCAAGTGTAACAATGTTTTCTAAGCTTGAACCTGCATATTCAAGAATCATCTGGACGTTTTTAAATGTCTGTCTGATTTGAGCTTCTGGGTCGTTTAAATCCAAATGTCCATCTTCAGGATGTCTGCCTAACTGACCGGAAACGTATACCATATCACCGACTTTAATTGCTTGTGAAAACATTTTTGGTGGGATTCTTGTTCCTGGTGTACTTATTCTTTCTTTTTTCATTTATCTGTATACCTCACTTGTTTTTAATATTTGTTCCAAAACAATTTCAAGCTGTTCATCTTTTAAAGTCATTGGGTTAATGTAGAAAACGTCATATGGTTTCTGGAGTGGTAAACCAACCAGAATACCAGGAGTACCATCTTTTAATGCCTTGGCGAATTCTTCAACGGAACAATTGGCGGTGTTCAGACTTACTTCAACTCTTGGATAAATCTGACCAACAGGTCCAACTTCTTCAATATCAATATTGAAGAAATCATTATTCTTTAAACCGTTAATGAAGTAATCGCATCTTTTTCTTAAAATATCGTCATATTCTTCATTTGACATTGAAACCAGTTTTTCTAATGCCAGATACAGAGCAATCATATCTTCTCTTGAAACCTTACCACCTCTTGCAACACCTCTGTTAGGGAAGCCGCAAATCTTACATGCTTCGATGATTTCTTTTCTTCCAACAATGAATCCTGTACTTAATGGTCCTCTGATAGCTTTGCCACCAGAGAAGGCAACAACATCAGCTCCCATCTTAGTAAACTTTGACAGGTTATCAATAGGTGGAATTTGAGCGGCAGCATCAACAACAACCTTTACGTCATGCTTATGAGCAATTTCGATAACTTTTTCAAGTGGTAAGGTTGCTTTTGAGTAGTTGCTTGCCTGGATATAATACACAGCAGCTGTGTTTTCATTGATGACACCTTCAAGTTCAAAGTCATTTGTTGCAGCTAAGTTACCAATTTCAACTAACTTAGCTCCAGAAACTTCAATGGCCTTATCATATGGATTTCTTTGGGACCTCATAATGATAACTTCATTTTTCATACCTGTAGTATTTGGCAATTTAGATAACTTATATCTGTCTGTGCCGGCCATACAAGCACAAATTGCTAGTGTTACACCCATAGAAGCACCAGTTGTGATATATGCTGCTTCATTATCAGTAAGCTCAGCAATCTTTTTGCCTAAAACATCCTGCAGTTGATTCATGTCAACAAGATAACTTGCACTTTCTTTGTATGATTCAAGAATGTCGTCATCCATGATTGTTGAACCATACATTGTCATAGTGTCATAGGCATTGATGTATGTTTTAACTCCTAATTTATCATATATATTCATAAAATCACCCAAAAGACTATCCGTCTTTATTAATACTTAATTATTGAGACTGGCATTTTCACATTTTCAATTAAACCAGTTTCTATAAAATGACCATCTTTAAATTGGACAAACTGGATGTTATTTCCATCCTGATTGCAAATTGCGATGTAGCCGTTGTCCAATAAGATGAAATCGCGCGGGCTATTACAGCCTGTGAGACTTGCAATTTTTGTTGGATTACTAGGGTCTGATAGGTCTATCGCATCAATATTGTTGAAACCTTTTCCTCTGTCACCAGTGAATAACATACTACCGTCCTCACTTAATTTAATGGCTGAACACTGACGGCAATCTTCAGGCGCCTCAACAGACAAGTCAATATCATTGACCAAAGTTAAAACTCCATGACCATTGTAAGAGAATACCAAAAGATGATATGACATCTCGCAAAGAACGTACGCATATTGGCCATCTTTTGAGAAAACCATATGCCTTGGTCCATATCCTAACGGAGTTTTGACTGATGATACTTTTGTTAACTCACTTGTCAAAGGATCGACACTAAATATCAATATTTCATCCGTTCCTAAGTCACAACTACATAAATATTCTTCATCAGGTGTTAACATTGAAAAATGCAGATGTGAACTGGTCTGTCTTCTTGGATTGATTGATGAACCTTCATTTTTATAAACACTTCTTAAGTTTGACAAATGTCCTTCTTCATCAGTATCCAACATATATAATTCCCCAGCATAGTATCCACAAATATAAGCGTGTTTTTTATCGCTGCTAAGAGAAATGTGTGGACAAGCAGAAGAGAAATTATCTGAACAATCAATATAACTTAAACCTTCATCAGTCATTTTAAAGGAAGTTACTACACTTGTATCAGGATTAGAAATCATTCCTTCGGTAAGGACGTATAATATGTCATTATTACGTGCGAAAAACGATGTACGTTTAGTATCTGTTACTCGTACATTCTCAATGAGAATATTGTTTTCCTTGTCATAAACTATTTTGGTTAGGCCTTCACCTTCACCAACATACCATGACGCTACATAATAAGTATCTTCCATATATTTTTTAGAATATAATCCTTGCACTGTATTTAATATTTGTATCTGGGTTTAAGAATGTCTTGTTTTCAACTTTCTCAATATCGTCAATGTGCTGGAATGTTCCTGGCAAGCCTCTCCACCCTTCGATGCAAATGAATTTAGCGTCTGAATTTAATGTTTGCCATAATACGATATTTTCAAAACCATCATATTGCAGTTTTACTATCTCAGTATCATTTTCATCCAACAGGCTTACAACATTTCCTACACCTGCATATATTTTGGCACTTTCAGTAAATAGTGATGGGCTAAGTGCTAATTCATTGTTATTCAAAACTAAATCCTCTGTTTCCCCAGTTAACATACATTTAGTTACAATGCATACCTCTTTTGGCTCGCTGACATTTTCAAATTTAACTTTATAATGGCATAATTCTTTGTCTAACATAAAGCCAGGATGATATCCCATGGTAAATGGCATAACATCTTGTGATTTGTTTGTTACGTTGAAATCGATATTTAAACCGTCGTCGCTTAATGAATATGTGATATTGAATGCGAAATGGAATGGGTATACTTTTCGAGTTTCTTCATTATCACTTAATGACAATGTTAAGGAATTATCATTAACATCAACGATTGAAAATTCAGACTTTGGTCCAAATCCATGAATGCCGATGTTATATTGTTTCCCTCTATATGTATAGGTGTCATCATAGTTTCTGCCGACAAAAGGGAACAATACTAAAGCGGAATCTCCCCAATAATTGCCATCACGATTCCATAAAATATTACTGCCGTTTTTTTTGAGTTCTAATACTTCTGCACCAAGGGTGCTGATAGTTGCCTCATACTCTTTATATTTAATAACTGTCTTCATGTTTTTATTATAACACAATGATAAATATTTATGTACTAATTTCATAGTACGAAATTGAAACACAAGAAAAAGCAAATGTAATATACTTAAAATGTAATCCAAGAGGTAATAATATGAAACAAATGCGTGTAGCTTTAGCAATGTTTGCTCCGCCAGAAAAAAGTAGATTGGCATTTGCAAAACAGTTGGGTGTTGATGATATCATCCTTTGGGGAAATACTCTAAGAAAACCAGATGATGATAGATTAGAAATCACTGTTGAAGAACTTGTTGAACTTCGTGAAATGATTGAAGAAAATGGTCAGACTTTGTTTGGCATTGAAAACTTGCCATGGCATTTTTATGATAAGATTTTCTTTAATCAGGAAGGTAAAGAAGAACAACTGCTGCATTATCAGAATTCCATAAGAAATATGGCAAAAGCTGGTATCTATAATTTGGGTTATAATTGGATACCATATGGCGTCAAACGTACAACTTACTCATATCTGATCAGAGGAAATGCCAAGGCTACAGCATACAACCATCAACAATTGATTGATGAACCATTATACTATGGCAAAGATTTCTCGGAAGAAGAGTTCTGGGAAAACTATAGTTATTTCATAAAAGGAATATTACCAGTTGCACAGCAATGTGGCGTAACCGTTTCATGCCATCCAAATGATCCACCTGTTGATAAAATCGGAGGTGTACCTCATTTGTTAAAGAGTGTAGAAGCATATCAAAAGGCTTTCGATATTTATCCTTGTGAAAACCATAAAGTAACTATGTGCTTAGGAAACATGGAGGAAATGGGTGGAGACCTATTTGAAAAGATTAAGTATTTCGGTGAAAGAAATAAGATTCATTATGTTCATTTTCAATCAGTTTCTGGTACGGTACCTGAGTTCCATGAGGAGTTTGTTGATACAGGAGATTATGACCCATACGACATTATAAAAGCACTTGATGAAGTAGGCTTTAATGGTGTTATGATTCCAGGCCATGTACCACAGATCGAAGGAGACGTAGAGTGGCGTAGTGAAGACTCAAACAAGTTCACCGCATATCATCACCCGATGGGAGGATATCGTTCTAGAGCTTATGCGATCGGTTATTTAAAAGCAACAATAAATGCCTATTATAAAGGAAAGAGTGGTCAAAACAATGGATAAAAGTAAAGCGGAATTGACTTTGAAATGCATGCTATCGCATGTGAAAAATACATTATTAGAGTCTGAGGGAAGTTTCCCATATTTTGCTGATTGCGAAACTGGCAAATGGACTTACACCGAGGATGGAAACTGGTGCGCTGGACATTGGATAATGTTATTATGGGTGGCTTATAAATATGCCGAAACTGATGAGGATAAACGATTATTTAAGTCTGCTGCTCAGAAATGTACTGATAAGATGATGTCTTCATTAGAGAAATTTAAAACTTCAATATTTGCAGGACTCAATTCTAACATGGCAGGTTTCCAGGGATATGACTATACAGGTGATAGAAGCTTGATTGACATTGGTATTATGGGAGCAGATATAATCCTAAGTTTGTATAACGAAAATGCCCAACAGATTGCTTCAGGTATATATGTGATTGAAGGGCCACAGCACCAATTGAATGACAGAATTACCGGTAAAGGTTGGGGTTGGGTTACTTCAGGTAATGAAACAAGTGCTGTTGACAGCGCTCATGCCGCCATTCCAGTTCTGCTAAGGGCTTATAAGGAAAGTGGCAATCTTAAATATCGTGATACTGCATTGTCGCATTTAGAAATATATTTAAAACGCTTTATCCGTGATGATGGCAGTACTAGACAGCTTGTAAGATTTGACAAGGATACTGGCAAAGTTATTGAAGAATATAAGAATCTTTCATCCAACACGAATGGTTGCTGGGCTAGAGGTTTCGGATGGTGTGTATCAGGTTTATCTGAAGTTTATAATGAACTGAAATACCCAAGATATCTATACGCTTTAAAATCATTGGCAAGTTATTATAGAACCCACAGTAATAATGATTTTGTACCATGCTGGGATATGATTTTTACTAAAGAAGATAATCAGGAAAGAGATACAAGTTGTGCTGCTTTAGTTGGATTTGGTTTCTCTTCACTACAGGGAAATGAACCGGAAATAGTTGAGCTTAGAAATTTGGGCATGGACATTATTGAATCTTTAGCAGATAACTATGTTGTTAAAGAAGGAAACAATAAAGGAATGCTAACAGATGGTTGTTTCAGCAAACCAAAAAACTATGCATACAACAACGAGCTGATTTGGAGTGATTATTATTTGGCTATTGCATTAGACAGATATATCTCCAATAATTAACAAATATAAATGAAGTGTTCTGAAGCTCAACAAAATGAGCTAACAGAACATTTTTCGATTTCATAATATGAAATTATTAGGTAATATAAAAATGGTGTAATATACTATAAATGAACATATAAAAGAAATTAATTCGAGGAGAACAATACTATGGAAAACGAACAGATTGTAGATGTTTATGAAAGAAGATACTTAGAGGTAGATTATGACGTCGATGAAATTGCTGAACGTTATAAAAGACTTTATACTGCTTTAATTTATGACACAATGGAAATTGAATTTAATCTTCCAGGCAGATCAATGGAACCAGGAATTTATCCTTTAAAGGATGAAATGCAGGTTGCAGGTCCAGCATTCACAATTATTAGAAGAACAACTCCTAACAGAGATCCTTATATTCATAACATGAGACTTGGCTTAGTCAACTCAATGACTCACGGATGCATCTTAGTATCTGACGTACAGGGAAATAAGAACTGTGGTCAGTTTGGCGAAATCACTGCTACAACAATGAGAGCTCATGGTTGTGCAGGTGCTGTTATTGATGGCTCTACAAGAGACTCTAACTATTTATGCAATATGGGATTCCCAACATTTGTCAGATTCAGATCTCCAGATGAAGGCTTAGGCAGATCAACAATTGTTGACTATCAGATTCCAATTTATGTAAATGGTGTTGATGGTATGTTACAGATCAATCCAGGCGACTATATTTTTGGCGATATGGATGGTGTAGTTGTAGTACCAAAGGATTTAACAGTTAAAGTATTGGAAATTGCTGAAAAAGCATTTGAAGCTGAAAAGGGTTCTAGACAGGCTATGGCAGCTGGTATGGATCCATTTGAGGTTTATAATAAGTTTGGTAGATTCTAAAAAGAGGACAAACAAATGATTTTAGCAGATATTTTTAGACCTGTTCCAGATTTACAGTGGGAACTGGCTTCACAATTAGGAGTTACAGGCGCAATTATCAGACTTCCAGAAGATGAAGATTTTGATTATACAAATCCTCAGCAGATGAAAGCTTTCTTTGACCAGTTCAGAGAAAGAGGTTTTAAGCCAATGGTTATTGAACCAATGCCTAACAGATTACATGACCATATCAAAAGAGCTGATGACAAAAGAGATGAGTGCATCGAAACTGTTAAGAAGATGATTCCAATTTTAAAGGAAAATGGTATTGAAACTATCTGCACTAACTTCGTGATTGAAGTCGGTTGGTATAGAACATCAGCAACACTTCCTGAAAGAGGCGGTGCTTTGGTTACGGAATTCAACATGGAAGATGTTGACATCAATCCAGATTTTAAGGTAACTAAGGAAGAAGCATGGCAGAGATTAGAATATTTCTTAAAGGCAGTTATGCCAACATGTGAAGAATATGATATCAACATTGCGTTACATCCTGATGATCCACCAGTAGAAAAACTGGGAAATCTTGAAAGGATACTTATCAGTAAGGAAAACGTTCAGAAGGCTTTAGACATTTATCCTAGTAAAAACCTTGGTGTTACAATGTGCCAGGCAAACTATGTCGCAATGGGTGAAGACGTCTTCGATTGTATTAGACATTTTGGTAATCAGAAGAAAATATTCTTTGTCCATTTCAGAGACATTGATGGTGACAAATACCATTTCCATGAAACATTCCATGATAACGGTCCAACAGACATGGCTGAATGTTTGAGAACATATAAAGAGGTTGGCTTTGAAGGGCCAATCAGAATTGACCATGTTCCAACAATGGCTGGTGAAGGGAATGATAATCCGGGATATCAGGATTATGGAAGATTATATGCGATAGGATATCTGAGAGGCTTGTGCGAAGCGTTAGATTATCCATTGAGGTAAATATATGAAATATACAGTAGGATTAGGAGACATGCTTATTTCTTTCTCTACAAAGGGATTTGAGAGACTGATTCAGGCAAGAGATTTAGACATTACATATACTGGTGCAGAAGCAAATGTTTTAGGTTCTTTAAGCAATTTTGGTTTAAAGACTAGATTTGTCTGCCGCATTCCTGAAAATGATGTTGGAGAAGCATCTATCAGATTTTTAAGAAGTCTGAATATTGATGCTGATTACATCGTTAGAGGCGGTAGCCGCTTAGGTGCTCTGTATATGGAAAAGGGAGCATCACAAAGACCATCAAAAGTCATTTATGACAGAATGAACTCTGGTATCTGTGAAGCAAAGCCTGAAGATTTTGATTTCGAAAGTATTTTTGCTGATGCTAGTTGGTTCCACTTTACTGGTATTACTCCTGCATTATCAGACAATTTAGCAGATGTTGTTGAGAAGGCGTGCATTGAAGCTAAGAAGGCAGGATGTACTATCAGCTGTGATTTAAACTATCGTAAAAACTTATGGACAACAGAAAAAGCAAAATCAGTTATGGAACCATTAATGAAATATGTTGATGTACTGATTGCCAATGAGGAAGATGTTGAAAAAGTTCTTGGTATTAAGGCAAAGGATACTGATGTTGAAAAAGCAACATTAAGTCATGAAGGTTATGTTGAAGTTGCAAAACAGTTAACGGAAAAATACAACTTCAAGGCTGTTGCTACAACATTGAGAGAAAGCATTAATGCTTCAATTAATAACTGGTCAGCATTATTGTATACAGACAATCAAACATATATTTCTAAGAAATATCAGATTAATATAGTAAATAGAGTTGGCGGTGGAGACTCATTTAGTGCAGGCATTATATATGCTATGCAGAATGGATATGATCCACAGAAGGCCGTTGAGTTCGCTACTGCTGCCAGCTGCTTGAAACACACCATTGAGTACGACTATAATATGGTGACTGTTAAAGAAGTAGAAACGCTAATGAATGGAAGCGGAAATGGAAGGGTACAGAGGTAATATGAAAAAAGAAGAACTATTAAAGAGAATTCATGATTGTGGCATTTTACCAGTAATTGCTATTAATGATGTTGAATGTGCAGTTCCACTTGCAAAAGCATGTATGGAATCTGGTCTGAATGCAATTGAAATCACATTTAGAACAGAATGTGCTGCTGAAGCAATGAAAAAGATTAAAGAAGCATATCCTGAGATGATCGTTGGAGCTGGAACAGTGTTGACTCCAGCAACAGTAGATGAAGCAATTGCATGTGGTGTTGACTTCATTGTTACTCCTGGTTTTAATCCAGATGTTGTTAAATACACTGTAGAAAAAGATTTCCCAATTGTTCCAGGTGTATCAAGCGCATCACAGATTGAACAGGCCATGGCTTTAGGTTTAGATACAGTTAAATTCTTCCCTGCTGAGCAGAGCGGTGGTGTTCCAGCACTAAAGGCATTCGCTGGTCCATATAAGAATTTGAAGTTCGTTCCAACTGGTGGAATGACAATTGACAATTTCACAACTTACACTTCTCAAAGCAATGTATTAGCAATCGGTGGATCATTCATGATTGGCAAACAGCACATTGCTGACAAGGATGTTGAAGCAATGAAAGCTGATATCAAGGCCGTTATTGATAAGTTATTAGGCTTAAAGTTAACTCATATTGGTATCAATTGCGAAAATGAGGAAGAGGCTGTTAAAGTAGCTGAACAGATTAAGGCATTCTTCAACATGAACTACAATATTGGTAACAGTTCAATATTCTGCGGTGTTAAGGAATTTGAATTAATGAAACATGGCGGAAAAGGCACAAAAGGCCATATCGCTATCGCTGTAAGTGACCTTGATAGAGGCATTCATTATTTGACTCAAAGAGGTGTCAAATTTGATGAAAACAGCTTAGTCATTAAAGATGGCAAGAAGATTGCTATATATTTAGAAAATGAAATTGCAGGTTTTGCATTCCATTTGATGAAAGCATAACTAGAAGGTTGGTAATAAAATGAATCCAAATGTAGATGTAAAAAATCTAAAAATCACAGATATCAGGTTTGTTGATATTGATGGTGCACCAAAAAGATGTACTTTAATCAAGATCATGACAAATCAGGGTATTGAAGGATATGGTGAAGTTAGAGACGCTTCAAGTAAAACATATGCAGCAATGCTTAAGTCAAGAATCATTGGTTTAAATCCATGTAACATTGACTATATTTTCCACAAGATTAAACAGTTTGGTTACCATTCACGTCAGGGTGGTGGTGTATCTGGTATTGAAATTGCTTTATGGGACTTAGCTGGTAAAGCTTGGGGTGTTCCTATGTGGCAGTTATTAGGTGGTAAATTCAGAGATAAAGTAAGAGTATATTGTGATACAGATGTTGATGGAAAACATACTGGTCATGATATGGGCGTAGCTTTAAAAGCAAGAATGGACCAGGGCTTTACAATGCTTAAGATGGACTTAGGTATTGGTTTGTTAATGGATGTTCCAGGTGCTATTTGTGCTCCTTTAGGATTCATTGATGACATGAAGAAATATGCTCCACATATTTTAAATGTTCAGGGTGGATCAGTTACTGCTGATATGGTAAATCAAAAGAACAGTTATGACATTGTTAATACTGCTCATCCATTTACTGGTATTCATATCACAGAAATCGGCTTAGATTATCTGGAAAATTATGTTAAAGAGGTCAGAGATGTTATTGGTTATGAAGTTCCATTAGCAATCGACCATTTTGGACATGTATGCGTTGAAGACGCAATTCTGTTCGCAAGAAGAATGGAAAAATACAGACTTGCATGGATTGAAGATATCGTTCCTTGGCAGATGAGCCAGCAGTGGAACAGAATTAAACATTCTACTTGTGTTCCTGTATGTACAGGTGAAGATATTTATCTGAAAGAAGATTTTGAAAAGCTCATTAAAGGTGACTGTGTTTCAATTATTCATCCAGACATTTTAACTTGCGGTGGTGCACTTGAATTAAGAAAGATTGCTGATATCGCTGATGAAAACGGTGTTGCAGTTGCTGTTCATATGGCTGAATCTCCAATTGCATGTCTTGCTGCTGCACATGTTGCTGCTGCAATGCATAATGTTTTAGCATTAGAATTCCATTCAGTTGATGTTGACTGGTGGCAGGATATGGTCAAGATGCCAAATGGGGCAAAGATTATCGAAAACGGCTTCATCAATATTCCAGATGGACCAGGTTTAGGTATTGAATCATTGAACGAAGAAGTTCTGAAAGAACATATTAATGAGAACATTCCTGGTTATTTTGAACCTACAGATGAATGGAACGTTGAGTTCTCAAACGATAGACTTTGGAGTTAAAAAGAAGCGAAATGCTTCTTTTTTTGTGAAATAAATAACTAGTTACAAATTGGTAGAATTTCACAATAAATAGTGGGAAAATTATAATGGAGAATATTTTGGGGGTAAGGAGTTATTATGACAAATATTAAATTCCCATATGGAAAGACTCATTTGGAAATTGACATTGAAGATAAGTATTTAAAAGGTATCCTTCTATCACATTTAAATGAGTATGTTCCACAAAAGGATGAACATACATTAGTAAAGGAAGCGCTGGAAAATCCGATTGGGTCAGAAAAATTGTCCCATCTGGCTGTTGGCAAGAAGAACGTTGTAATTATCTGTTCTGACCACACCAGACCAGTACCAAGTAAGATAATCATTCCACTTATGTTGGAAGAGATTAGAAAGGGTAATCCTGAAGCTGAAATCACATTATTAATCGCAACAGGTTTCCATCGTCTTACTACAAGGGAAGAACTTGTTAATAAGTTTGGTGAAGAAATTGTTGAAAATGAAAAGATTGTTGTCCACAGATCAGAAGTTGATGAAGACATGGTTTCTTTAGGAACACTTCCTTCTGGTGGTGAACTACTGATTAATAAAGTTGCTTATCAGGCTGACTTATTATGTTCTGAAGGTTTTATTGAACCACATTTCTTTGCTGGATATTCAGGTGGAAGAAAATCAATTTTACCTGGCGTTGCTTCAAGGAAAACCGTTATGGCAAATCACTGTTCGCAGTTTATTGATTCACCATATGCAAGAACAGGCATAATTGAAGGAAATCCAATCCATAGAGACATGTTATGGGCTGCTAAAACAGCAAAACTAGCCTTCATCTGCAATGTTGTAATTAATGCGGAGAAGAAAGTTGTCTATGCTGTCAGTGGTGATGTTGATGAAGCACATAAGGCCGGCGTTAACTTCTTAAGCAATTATTGTGAGGTTAAAGGTTTAGATGCTGATATCGCTATTTCCACAAATGGCGGTTATCCATTAGACCAGAATATATATCAGTCAGTAAAAGGCATGACAGCTGCTGAGGCAACTGTTAAAAAGGGCGGTGTCATCATCATGTTGGCATCGGCCGCTGATGGCCATGGTGGCCAGTCATTCAATGATACATTCAGAAGCGGTAAGCCACTTGAAGAAATGTACGAAGAATTTATGTCACGTAAGGCAAGTGAGACTGTTGCTGACCAGTGGGAATCACAGATTCTGACCAGAATTCTGATGCATGCCACAGTCATCTATGTATCACAACAGGATGATGAAATGATTAAAGATTTTAGAATGATTCCAGCGAAGTCACTTGATGAAGCATTAGCTAAGGCAAGAGAAATAGTTGGAAAGGAAGCAAGTATTGTAGCTATTCCTGATGGTGTATCAGTAATGGTTGTAAATAAATGAGGAGCATAAGCATGAATATTATTTGTTGTATTAAGCAGGTTCCTGGCACAAGCAATGTTAATGTCGACCCAGTTACAGGCACATTGATCAGAGATGGTGTTGCCAGCAAGATGAACCCTTATGATTTAAATGCTTTGGAATTAGCACTTAAATTAATTGAAAAATATGGAGGAAAGTTATCAGTTATTTCAATGGGACCTCCAGCTGCATTGCAGGTTATCAGAGAAGCTATTTACATGGGAGCTAGTGAAGGCGTTCTTATTTCAGATAGAAAGTTCGGAGGTGCCGATGTATTGGCTACTTCATACACATTGTGCAGTGGTATTAAGGCCGTTGGCGATTTCGATTTAATTTTATGTGGTAAGCAGACAACTGATGGTGATACAGCACAGGTTGGTGCTGAACTTGGCGAACATTTAGGTATTCCACATGTTGCCAATGTCAGAAGTGTGGAATATGAAGATGGTCAGTTAAAGTATGTTTCAGACTTAGGTAATAAGATTGTAACTGCTAAGGTTACAACACCTTGTTTAATGTGTACTGATTCAGAAATCAACACACCTAGACTTCCTTCATACAAAAGAAAGAAGGAACTTGGTGAATGCAAGGATCTTATCAAGGTCATCACATTCAATGATGTTGAGGACAAGGATGAAACTCATTATGGCTTAAAGGGTAGCGCTACTCAGGTAGAGAGAATCTTTGAACCAGACAAGAGAAAAGATAAAGAAATATTCACTGATGGTAATCTGTCAGAAAAGACTTATGAAATACTGAAGTCTAAGAAGTTTATATAGGAGGCAACTTATGGGAATTAAAGTTAATCAACAGTTAGTTAATGATCAGGTTGCGGAAGAACTGGTTGCCCTGTGTCCATTTGGCGCCATTGAATATACTGATGGCAAATTAAACATCAATGCTGCATGTAAGACATGTAAGATGTGTGTCAATAAAGGCCCTAAAGGTGTCATGACATTTGAAGAAGACGTTGTTAAAACTGTCAATAAAGATGAGTATAAAGGTATCTGTGTTTATGCTGATATTCAGGAAGGCGAGACACATAAAGTCACTTATGAATTAATTGGTAAGGCAATCCAACTTGCCAAGGTTATCAACCATCCGGTATATGCTTTATGCATTGGCTATAATCTGGATCAGAATATTGAAGAGATTCTGGAATACGGCGTTGATAAGGTATTCGCTTATGATGATGTCAAATTAAAGGATTTCGACATTGAAACTTATGCAAACTGTTTTGAAGATTTCATTAATACAAACAAACCAAGTTCAATCTTAGTTGGTGCTACTAATGTCGGCAGATCACTGGCACCACGTGTTGCTGCTAGATTCCACACTGGTCTAACAGCTGACTGTACAAAACTGGAAATGAAAGAGAACACTGATTTAGTACAGATCAGGCCTGCTTTCGGTGGTAACATCATGGCTCAGATTATTAACCCTAATAATCGTCCACAGTTTGCCACTGTACGTTATAAAGTATTCAATGCACCACAAAAGGTTGAGGCAAAGGGTACAGTTGAAAAAGTTACTATCAAACCTGAATGGTTACAAACTCATACAACAGTTCTGAATGTTGAAAACAAATCTAAGGAAGTAGATATTTCTGAAGCTGATGTAATCGTTGCTGTAGGCAGAGGCTTAAAGTCCAAAGATGATATGGCAATGGTATACCAGTTGGCTGATTTGTTAGGTGCTAACATTGCCTGCTCAAGACCAATGGTTGAATCAGGAATGTTTGATTCTAAACATCAGATTGGTTTAAGTGGTAAGACAGTTAAACCAAAATTAATCATCACTTTAGGTATTTCTGGTGCTGTTCAGTTCGCTGCAGGTATGAAGGCAAGTGATAACATCATTGCCATCAATACTGATAAAGATGCACCAATCTTCGATGTAGCAAACTATGGTATTGTCGGAGATATGTACGAAATTGTTCCTGAACTGATTAAGCTTATTAAGGAGGGCAAATAAATGTATAAGAAAATCGATAATAAAGATATAGAATATCTTAAGTCATTTATCCCTGAAAACAGAATTGTTGTTGGTGATGATATTTCTCACGACTATGCACATGATGAATTAGGCGGTATTGAGAAATTACCTGATGTATTAATTTATGTAACTAGTACAGAAGAAGTATCTCAGATTATGAAATACGCTTACCAAAATACCATTCCAGTAGTTGCTAGAGGCTCTGGTACAGACTTAGTTGGTGCTGCTGTTGCTTTAGAGGGTGGTATCATGGTTTGTACTAAATTAATGAACCACATCCTTGAACTGGATGAAAATAACTTAACAATAACTGTTGAACCAGGCGTATTGTTAATGGAATTACAGGCTTATGTAGAAGAAAGAAACTTCTTCTATCCACCTGATCCAGGAGAGAAGAGCGCTACTATCGGTGGTAACATTTCAACTAATGCTGGCGGTATGCGTGCTGTTAAGTATGGTGTTACAAGAGACTATGTCAGAGGTTTAACTGTTGTTTTACCTAATGGCAATATTGAACATATTGGCTCAAAGTGTGTTAAATCATCTTCCGGTTATGACTTAAAGGATTTGATCGTTGGTTCTGAGGGAACATTATGTATTGTTACTGAAGCAATCTTAAAGTTATTGCCATTACCATCTGAATCAGTTTCTATGTTACTTCCATTTAAGACAATGGAAAAGGCTATCGAAGTTGTTCCAGAAATCATCAAGTCAAAGGCAAGCTTAACCGCAATTGAGTATATGTCTTTAGATACAATCATTTCTGCTGAAGACTTCTTAGGCAAGAAGTTCCCAGATACAAACTTTGAAGCATACATCCTGTTAACATTCGATGGCAACTCATTAGAAGAAATCGAAAAAGAATATACTAAGGTTGCTGACATGTGTATTGAACATGGCGCAGTAGATGGTTACTTCGTTGATACAGATGAAAGAAAGAAATCAGTCTGGTCAGCTAGAGGTGCCTTCCTTGAAGCAATCAAGGCATCAACTGATGAAATGGATGAATGCGACGTTGTTGTTCCAAAGGATAAGATTGCTGAATACATCAAGTATACTCATGAAGTATCTAAACAGATTGGTATGCGTATTCCTTCATTCGGACATGCTGGTGATGGAAACTTACATATCTATGTATGTAGAGACTCTAAACCACAGGATGTATGGGAATCTAAACTTGATGAAGCATTTGAGTTATTATATTCAAAGGCAAGAGAATTTGGCGGACAGGTTTCAGGTGAGCATGGTATCGGCTACGCAAAGAAGAGATACTTATCTCAACAGCTTGGCAATAGTCAAATTCAGTTAATGGCTGGTATCAAAAAAGTATTCGATGAAAAGAATATCTTAAACCCAGGCAAAGTTATCTAATTGCAAAGTTGAAAGGTGGATGAAAATCCACCTTTTTTTGTTGTTGAAGATAATCTGTATTAAAATATAAGTATGAAGTTAGAAAATGAAATGATGTATGAAGAAAACAGTCTGATAAGCTGTAACGGTAAACAATATGAAGTAATTAAGCTACTAGGTCATGGAAAAGGTGGCTATTCTTATTTGGTACAGTTGGATGGAAAGCAGTACTGCCTTAAAAAGATTCACCATGAGCCATGCGACTACTATCAGTTTGGAGATAAATTACAATCAGAAATTAATGATTATAATAGGCTGAAAGATATTGTACTGATGCCGGTGATGTACGAATATGATAGGGAAAACGAAATAGTATTAAAAGAATATATCGATGGTGAACTGGTATCCGACTTGGTTCAGCAAGATAAACTGGAGAGTAAATACCTTGATCAGGTTATTGCGATCGCTGAGAAATGTAAAGAACATGGATTGAACATTGATTACTATCCGACAAACTTCATAGTAAGCAATGATAGGTTATATTACATCGATTATGAATGTAATGAATACATGGAACAGTGGGACTATGATAATTGGGGTGCACAATACTGGAAATAATGGGTAAGGTTTTATTCTGAATGTAAAAAATAAACGGAGGGTTGAACTCCGTTTTTTAAACTTGAAATCCAACTTTTATAGAGTTATATATAAATTGAAGTATTATGTTTATTACAATT
>R21__coassemble_862_pt1 | contig 22970 bp, 19 predicted proteins | sample R21__metabat2_high_PE_038 | metagenome-assembled genome bin R21 | reverse complement strand
ACAGAACAGCAATACATAACACTGCCCTGAAGATATCCAATAATCTGTAGTATGCGTTTCTTTTTTTCATTTAATCCTTATAGACTTTCTGCAAGTACTTTTATATCCTCATCAGTTGTTGACCAGCTGGTAACAAATCTGATAACTGTATGATTTTCATCATAATTGTCCCAGAAACTGAATTTGACCTTTTCAGCCAGTTTCTTCATTTTATCATTTTCGATGATGACGAACTGCTGGTTAGTTGGTGATTGTAAATAAAACTGGCAACCCTTCTGGTTAAGAATCTCTTTAAGCTGTTCAGCCTTTTCAATAGCATATTCACTGATCTGTCTGTACAGATGATCAGTAAATAAAGTATCAAACTGAACGCCTAATAATCTTCCCTTAGCCAATAAAGCACCATGTTGTTTAATCTGAGTAGTAAAAGCCTTAGGTGCATTATGATGTGTAAAGACAACTGCTTCTCCACAAAGAGCTCCAACCTTTGTACCACCAATATAGAAGACATCACATAATTTGGCTACATCACTGTAACTTAAGTCATTCTGTTTGCTGGCTAAACCATAACCCAATCTAGCCCCATCAATAAACAATGTCATATTGTACTGTTTACAGACATCATATATATCAGATAACTGCTGTTTACTGTAAAGTGTACCCAACTCTGTTGGTAAAGAAATATAAACCATTCCTGGTGTAACCATGTGTTCACGGTTTCCATCATTGTAGAATGTCTGGCAGAACTGTCTTACTGTCTCGCTATCCAGTTTGCCGTCTGTTGCTTCTAAGCCAAATACTTTATGACCAGTAAATTCAATGGCACCTGCTTCATGAACATTAATGTGACCAGTAGTTGCGGAAATAACACCTTCCCATTTATTTAAAACAGTATCAATAACAACTTGATTAGTTTGTGTTCCACCTACCAGGAAATAAACATCTCCATCAGGGCACTCAAACTCATTTCTGATTTTTTCCTTTGCACTTGCGCAATATGGATCGCTGCCATAACCGCTTAAAGGTTCTAAATTTGTTTCGCAGATTTTCTTTAATACCTGTGGATGTGCTCCAGCGATATAATCACTTTCGAATGATACCATCTTAATGCCTCCGAACATAGTCATAAAACTTTCTTTCCTATTATATCATTTATATTAAATTTGGTATTAAAAAACGGCATTGTTTAACGCCGTTAATGTGAAATTTCGTGATCCTTGTCGTTAATGTTGATGAGATGGTCGCCAATTCTTTCAACGTCACTTGCCAACTGTAAGTATTGAGCACCAGAAGAAGCACTGCACTTACCTTCTTTAAGACGTTTGATATGATTTGCGGACATTTCAACTGACAGATCATCAATCTTCTGCTCAATCTTCTTAGCTTTAGTGAAGGCTGTTCTATTTTCAGTTTCATAAATATCCATAGTGATTTCATACAATTCATTAATGTAAGAAGTCATCATTTCGATCTCTGCTATTGCACTTTCAGTGAACTTGTCACCATTTTCCTTTAATGCTTCAGCATATTCAACAATGTTTTCACTATAGTCACCAATACGTTCAATATCGCTAATTGTACGGTATGTAGATGTCAGATATACGAAGTCTTTTCTGCTGATTTTAGCATTAGATAAATTAACAATGATTTTAACCAATTCACTATTCAAGAAGTTTAATTCATTTTCATTTGCGCGGAATGTTTCAACCTTCTCAAAGTTCATTGACTTGATTATATCAATTGAAATATTATAGTTTTCCATAGCTATGGCACCCATATTGACAATTTCACGTTTAACCTGCTGAACAGCAATTGCTGGTGTAGTTAACATATGTTCATCAACAAAGAAGAATTTATTGACGTGTTCGTCTTCTTCATGTTCGCCATTGTCTTTAATAAGTTTAGTAGAAAGATTAACTAGCAGGTTGTTGATTGGTAAAGCAATCAATACTGTTGCTACGTTAAATATTGTATGGAACATCGCCAACTGCTCCTGTGGCATTGCTGGGAACATTTTTTCAAAAATGATACCGACTGAAATTGAATTACCGCTGCCCATTTTAATCAACAGGTCAACAACCATAACCAGCAAGACACCTGAAACGTTGAACAACAACTGGAACATGGATGTTCGTTTAGCATTTGTTCCTGAAGTCATACCAGCAATCATACCAGTGACACATGTACCAACGTTAGCACCTAAGGTGATGTAAATACCCTGTTCAATGTTGATAAGACCAGATACAACCATCGTAATGGCAATTGAGGTCATAGCTGCAGAACTCTGAATGATTGCAGTTAAGACTGCGCCTAATATTACTAATAATGTAATGCTGTTAATGGAAGATAAGAACACTTTTAGGGATTCCATTTTGGCAAATGAATCCATCGCATTAGACATAACATCCAAGCCAATGAACAATAAGCCAACGCCAGCCATAGCACTTCCAATCATCTTGTTCTGATCTTTTTTGGCAATCATATTAATGAAAACACCAATACCGGCAAATGATGAGAAAATAACTGTTGTGCTAATGAGGTTCGAACTGAGGAAGCCTAAAGCAACAATCTGACCAGTCAGGGTAGTACCAATTTCGCCGCCTAAAATAATGGTAGCTGCCTGTGACAGTGAAATGATTCCGGCATTTACGAAACCGATGACCATAACTGTCATAGCTGAAGAACTTTGGATTGTCGCTGTTGCAACAGCGCCAATACATACACCCAACAGTTTGTTATTAGACACTTTTGCAAATAGCTGCTTCAATTTAGAAGAGTTAACTGCTTCAAGGCTTTTACTGGTCATATCACACGCCAGTAAGAAAGCACCAATACCTGCGACCAATCCAAGTAGATTAGTCAATACCTCGTTAAATGACATAAGTGGCAACCCTCCACGAATACATATTAGCAAATTATTTAAACAATGCTACAAAAATCGTAAAAACCGCTATATGATAGCGGTTACTAATTTTCTATATAAGATTTTTATCAATATTTAAGAAATCAATTTATTAATTACTAAATCTAATTAAAACTCCTTGTTTTCCATGATGCCAGTAGATACTTTGATTGAAATGATACCAACAATCAATCCTAATGCACCTATAATGCCAGTTACTGCAAAATCATTAATCCCCTCTAAGTTATTAATGTTTGAAACAAATGGAACGGAAGTTAAACCACTTGCTACCATAATCATTACAGCAATTACACCATATATAACAAGCATTACTGTTCTTGATTTATCTGAACCATATTTCAAAATAACTGGCAGATAGAAGGATATAACTATCATTGCAAATGGAATATACATCAGTGAACACACTAAATCTTCAACAATATTAACTTGCAAGCCTTTAACCAGACAAATAATGATATATAGAATTGCCGATGCAATCCAACCGCAGCCGCTTAATGCCAAACCATAAAGATACTTTTCCTTTACATATTCTTTTCTGGTAATCGGTAAAGACATTAAGTATGGATAACAGTTATCAAACTCATCATAACTGACTGAACTTGTCGTAAACAATGAAAGGATGATTGTCATATAGCCAAAAACAAATTGAGGATTGTTGACATATGTTACAGCAACACAAATAACAAGCACTAATAGAAAATAAGTTTTTCTTTTTGCCATCAGACATAAATCTTTAATAAATAATCCCTTCATTATTTGTTACCTCCTGACATCATGATAATCATTTCATCAATATTAGCTGGTTCAATGACTATCTGTGGATAGTTTTCAACATAGAATTGTTTCTGGTTAGTAAAACAACTGTAACCATAAACTTCTTTTTTTACTGAAATCAGATATTCCTTATCAATCTGACTGTAAACCTCATCATTTACCTTTAATAAGCCATACTTCTCCAACAATACATCAGTATCTTCATGAAGAATGATCTTTCCTTTATCAATCAGATAAATATCATCACAAATACCTTCTAAATCTGAAGAAATGTGAGAACTGATTAGCATGCTTCGTCTTTCATTTTCCGCAAGATAATCTCTTAACATATCCAATATCTCATTTCTGGCAATAACATCTAAGCCGGCTGTTGGTTCATCCATGATTAATAAATCAGCATCATGTGTTATAGCACTAATTACTTTTAATCTGGCTTTCATACCAGTTGAAAAGTCTTTAATCTTTCCATCAAATGGCAAACTATATTTTTGGCATAAAGAAACAAACATCTCTTCATTAAAGTTTGTGTAACTGTTTTTTAAAATACTGATGACATCCTTAACATTCAGATAAGTTGAGAAATCAGAATCTGATAAAACAACACCAATGTTTTCCTTGTCACTGCCCTGTAATGTTTTACTATCTATACCTAATGTGGTTACACTGCCTCCATCAATTTTTATCAATCCTAAAATGGCTTTAATGGTTGTTGATTTTCCCGCACCATTAATACCTACTAATCCACTTACTTTTCCTGCAGGAATATGAATTGAAATGTCACAGTTAAAGTGGTCATAATTTTTAATCATGTTTTCTAGTTTAATCATAGAATTACTCCTCAAGCAGGATATTGATTGTATCCATTATTTCTTCATTGCTCATGCCAATTAACTTGGCTTTTTCTATTGCCTTTACAAAGTCAGCTTCCACAGCTGCCCTTCTTGCCTCTACAGCAATATCATTCTCATTTGCTAAAACAAATGTTCCTTTACCATGTACTGTCTGTACAAAACCATCCTCTTCCAAATTGTCATAGGCCTTTTTGACAGTTAAGGAAGAAATACGCAATTGCCCTGATAAGCTTCTTACAGATGGCAATATTTCATTTTCTTTCAATGTTCCATCAATGATATGATTTTTAATCTGATCAATTAATTGCTGATAAATAGGAATCATCGACGAGTTGTTTAAAATAATCTTCATACAAATATCCTCTGTAAACACTATATAACAGTGTATAACTGTTGTCAACTGTTATATGCTGTTTATTTAACAAAATAAAAAAACAGAAACCACAAAGGTTTCTGTTCTCTTTTAGTTTTTAACGCCTATTTTACAACGATTGTCTGGTCTACATCGATTGCATCGATTGTACCATTCCAATATACTTTAACATTTGGATCTTTAGCATTGTATAAAGTGAATAATGCTGTTCCATCAGGGAAAGTCTTGATTGTATATGGGAATGGGCTGTCCTCATATTCATCAATTTTACTTGAATATGTTGGTGACAGGATTGTTGTTGCTGTTGCACCTCCTGTTGTATGCTTACCTTCAGCATCTGTTGAAGCTGAACCAGCAGCAGCATAAATTCCATTTCCGCCGCCAAGTTTTAAGTATACTGACATATCACCTTCAGTCATACGGAAATCATAATCAGACCATAAGCCTAAAGCTTTCTTAGTAGAAGTTTCAGCCTTGATTGCTGTCTGCTGTGCTGAAGTGACACCTGCTGTTAATGAATTAACGAAATTCATAGCCCAGTCATAACCAGCTTTTCTAGCGGCATCAGTTTTTGGATCACCAGTCAGTTCAGGTGCCTTAACTGTACTTACTGGAGTAAATACTGCTTCAAATTCGCTTTCTTCTGTTGCATCATATGGTGATAGTTTCATAACGAAGTTGTCATTTCTGAACCAACCGCTTAAGTCTTCGGAAGTTCCCATTCCTAAAACAGCTAACACAGCTTTAGCGCCTGACATGTCGCCCTTAAACTCCATTGACATTTCGCCTCTATAAACACCAAACATTGTTTCACCAACGTGAGAAGCTGAAACGTGTAAAGTATAGTCACATTTTGCTAATCCATAGGCAGTGATATTTGATGTGCCATCAAATGAGATTGTCCAAACACTACCCTTGTTAGCTTTTTCATCAGCTAAAGCTTCCTGACGCATCTGTTCAAATCTGTCTGCAACACTAGCTAAAGCATGTCCATTAAGATGAGATTGATTGTTTTCTGCCATATATTATCCTCCAATTGTTTTCTAATTGTTCGTTAAAACAATTATATCTTTTTCATATCTACAAGTCCAATATAGACTATTACATTTACATTACTGTCACAAAAAAGCAGAAGATTACTGTTCTTCTGCTGTAGAATTATCATTATTTCTATATAAATCAGGGAAATTGATTCTGTCATATTTCTGTAAGATAATTAGAGCAACTGTCAACAGTACTGTGATAACCATAATAAAGGTCCAGGAATAAATAGAACCCTTGTTATCATAGATACGGGAAACAATTTGCTGGAAGATAATGTAGATAACATTGCCCAATACACCCTGAAAAGAAAGGATTCTTCCTCTATGTGTCATTGGTACTCGTCTGGTAATTATTACTGAGGATGATAAAGTTTCAAATATCTCGCCAATCGTAAAGACAAAGATGGCAAAATAGCACATCCATGGGTTTTTAGTATAAAGAATGAAAATAATATAACCTATTCCAAACAAGACCATTCCCCATGTGAACTTAACAATATCCTGCGTTTTTCTAAATATTCTGGTAACAATCGTTGTAAACAAAATGACGGTCAGGCAGTTTACGGATGACAATATACCGAAAATCAAAGAACCATCTTCTCCATGCACAGCGGTTAAATCCAAAGGCATTAAGAAATTATATTGCCCATATACCAACCATTCAAAACCATATATAACAAGAAAAACAGCAATAACTTTATTTTCCTTCAAAATTTGTGATAAAGGCACACCATCTCTGGCTTTTTCATATTTATTGCTGTTATCAACAGTGACAGAAATATCCTTCAGATAGATAAACTCAATGACGATGGCGAATAAAGTTGCACTGGCAGAAATCAAGAAAATCAGATTAACATGTTCTTTAACCAGCAAACCACCTAAGGTTGGAGCAAGGACCATTCCTAGATTAGTTCCAAAATACAATAAACTGTTAGCTCTTTCTCTGTCTTCACTGCAAGATAAATCAGCAATCAGCGTTTCATAGGAAGCGCCTGACAATGTTTCAATAGCTGAGCAGACAAAGAAAACGATAATGCTAGTGATAGATAACGGAACAGAAGCACAATAGAAGTAACCGATCACTTCAACTAAATCAGATAAAAGAATGACTGCTTTCTTATTACATGTATCAGCCAGTTTACCACCAATTAATGAAACTGGCATGACAATAACAGAAAAAACAGACATCCAAAGCGTAATCTGACTGGCTGTAAAATCCAACTTTGTGGAAAGTATTATTGTCATCATAGCCCAGGCCATTGAGCCCATAGCTGTAACGATCTTACCGATCAATAATACATATATTTCTTTTCTTAGGCCTCGGTACTGGTCAAACAATCCACTAAACATACGCGCTAAGTCTATCATAAATCGAATAAAAAAGAAACCATCAGGTTTCTTTCATTTTGTTAATTATCTGCTCTATTGTAGTTGTTTTTCATCTTCTTGCTGGCTTCCAGCATTACCTTATTGATTGTACTAGTTGATTCCTTCTTGCACATTTTGCAGATTTCCTCATTTGCCTTTTCAAGTAATGAGTAATCATTTGTTTCCATCATCTTCTTATCATATTCATTAATAATCTGGTGTGATTTTGATGGAACAGTTAACTGATAACGTTCAACAAGCTGGATACATTCGCCATAATGAGGATCGGCTAACGCGCCAATCATTCTGCTCTGCCAATAGAAGTTTTCTGTTGAAACATCCAATGTTACATCTGATAAATACTTAGGCATCTTATCAACCTGTGTATAAACAGGAATGACTGTATTGAAACTGTTACTGCCAAAGCATACCCACTCCAAAGCCTTCAGTTTTTCTGGCATATAGCCTCTTAACTGTAGAATTGTCATAACACCAGTTCTGCCAATACCAATTGACCTATATTTTCCTTTTTCAGCTGAATTTGAATATGGGTTATATGGTGTACCTTGATAGTAAGACGAAAGAACATATTTGACATCTTCAACTGTAACCTTCTTCTCTGGTTCCATTGACCAAGGAATATCGTCACTTTCTGGATTGAAATCAGCATTTGGTCCATCCCATTTATATTTTGTCGGATTGAAGTATCTGCCCATATACCAACCTCTTGGTGTGTTGTATACATGGTCCTGGTCAGAGTGTGAACCGAAGATATTACGAGGATTAGTCTTACCATCAGTATTTAAGTCAAGATGGTTATCCTTGATGAAGTCAACTAAATCAGCTGAACACATATGGTTCTTCTGTTTGCCAAAAGCATCTTCAAAATCAAAATTGTCAATACCTAACTGGTTAGGCATGATAACAACTTCCTTGTCCTTTACTCTTCTTGCCATCCAATGATGTCCACCAATAGTTTCCAACCACCAGATTTCATCTTCATCAGAGAAAGCAATTCCATTTGCCTCATATGTTCCATACTTTTCCAATAAAGAGCCTAATCTTTCAACACCCTCTCTAGCTGATTTGATATATGGAAGAACGATGACAACGAAATCTTCCTCACCAATTCCACCAGGCTGATCCTTTTCCTTTTTTGATTCAGCTTTCTTATAAACGACATATGGGTCTGCACCTAAAACTAATGGGTTAGTTGTGATTGTTTCTGTTGCTGTCATGGCAACATTTGCTTCGTTGATACCACACGCTGCCCAAATACCGTTTTTATCATCAACACTTGGACAAGCAGTATATCTCATAGGGTCTGAAGGAAGTTCAATCTCTAAATGACCAATCTTACTTTTATATTTCTTTGGTTGTTTTTCTGGATTAACAACCACAAGCTTCTTTACATCAAAGAACCCATCATCATTTCTTGCTATCATAGTTGAACCATCATAGCTTGCTTTTTTACCTACTAATATTGTTGTACAAGGCATAATCAATTCTCCTTTATTTTCTTACCACTTATTATAGACCTTTCTTCATCTTTTTTTTACAATTAAAGTAAGGAAACTGATATGACAACGATTGATTCAAAGATAAAAACATATACATATCAAGATGGCAATATTCAAAAAGTCCAGACTGTCACATTAGACAGTTGGGATGAATTGAACTTCTTTAATCCGACTTATTGTCCAGATTCTTTTGACAAATTATGTAACTTATATCAAAAATACTTTGTAAATAGAGCACCAATGATTTTCGGCAAGATGGTCGTCTTCAGATTGCCTGATGATATTGAAATACCCGATAGTTTCACTGGCGAACAATATGGCACCATCTACAACAGACTGACCCTTGTTGCCATTGTCTTTAAAAAGCACATAAGAGTTAAAAACAATAAGATTATCATAGAGGATAAACAAACTCAACAATTCTACCAGCAGTTGGTTGAACGTGATTGCATTAGATTAATCTGTGGAAAAAATCCTACTGTTCAGATTTTACCTGTTAATCAGATGTTAGGTGCCATGAGCCAGTGTCACAAAGATGCCAAACTAAAAGTAAACACTTCTTTCTTTGTAATGGACTGTTTTGATTTAGGTAGCATTTACGACAGTATTGGCACTCCAGTAGGATTACAGGTTAAAGATGGCAAGATATTAACACCTGCCCTATTTGACCGTGAAGTATTGACTGTTGATTACAACGAACAGGTCGATATTAAAAAGGTCTCTTTAAATGACTTAACAGTTATCATTGATGGAGTAAATTATAAACATAACCATAACTGCACTTTCTACAGTCGCCCACAATATAAAAAGACACCAAAAGGTGGATATGATACAGTCATTATTGGCAAAAATATCATTGCTGTAAAACAAGGTGGTAACTGTCTGATTCCTTCAAGCGGTTTTGTTGTCCATACGGAAAATCAATTAAGTCCAAAATCAACAGATGTTGAATATGGGGGACTGGAAAACTACAAATTTGCCTTACAGGTTGGTAACAGCGCCATCATAAACAATGTTAAAACAGAAAAGTTTATTTCACCTTTCCATGTTTTCTACAAACCATTTGCTATTTCTTACCCTCCAGCAATGTACCCGCTGAATTACACAAAAGCTAGAGCTCCAAGAATTGTTCTTGGCTGTAACCAGCAAAACAAGCCAATGATTTTATGGTTTGAAGGAGCTGGTAAGTTTGGCTATCAGCCAAAGAAAGAAAGCTGTGGTGCTTCCTTAAGTGAAGTTAGTGAAATTTGCCAGGATTTAGGCATGAAATACGGCATCAACTTAGATGGAGGCGGTTCTGCCCAGATATTATTGGATAATAGCCGTCAGTTGAAGATATCCGACCGTGATCCAGTTGAATATTTTGAAACCGAAAGGGCTGTTCCTTCCGGATTGATTATCTATTAAAAAACTTCTCAATCGAGAAGTTTTATTTTTCATTTTCTAATAAATAGAAAGCTTCAAGCGTTAACTGAATCTCTCTTTTTTCGCCTATTGATGTTAAGCTTTCTCCATCAACATAATTGGCGACTGATTCAGCTGAATCTTCTCCATATATTACAACATTATTCAGTACGCTAGCACATCTGCATCCTCTGATTCTGCCTACTGTAAATAATGCAGCGCTTTCAAAATCTGAGCCTAAAACACCAAGTTTACTCCAATACTCTTCTTCCTGACTGTTAGTATCATGATAGAAAGTTTCATGTGACTGAATTACGCCAGTATGATAAGGGAAACCAAATTGTTTACAAGCCTGAATCATCTTTTCAACAACTGTGTGATCTGGACAAGCAGGATAAGCAACATCCACATAAGTTTTGCTAGCACCATCATCTCTGATAGCACCTTCCCCAATTATCATGTCGCCTAAACCAATTCCCTTCTGTAAAGCACCGGCTGAGCCAACTCTAACCATTGTATGCACGCCTAAATTATGAAGTTCCTCTACAGCAATAGAAGTGGAAGATCCTCCCATTCCCGTTGATACGGCAATTACTGGAATACCTTTGTATGTTCCTTCAACTGAACGGTATTCACGATTGTAATTTAATTCGACAGGATTATCTAAAAATGTTTTGATGACGTCAATTCTTTTTGGATCACCTGGTAAAATAGCATATTTTGCATTTGTGCTTTCAATCTGCATATGAGCCTGTAACATATAAATACCTCCTATTTCAAATTCTCAATTACTTCATCAAGTGTTCTGCAGACTTTATTGTCAACAAGCCCACCAACGAAGTTATTTAAACGGAATGTGTCATTATAATAGTTTCTTACATCACTCTTGTATAAGACCATTTTCTTATTTAAACCATAGCCTAAGCCGATTTCAGCAGCTGTTCCTGAGTCAATTTCAATGCCATTACAGTTGCATACCATATAGTCGCATTCCTTGATGGCTTTTAAATCCATAAAGAAGCAACCTGCTTTAACCAACTGGCTGGAAGCATTTGTGATGACAATCTCCTGTGGTAAGAATGTTGTATAACCTAACTGGCGTAACTTATCTGAGTTGACCTGATTAGTATAACGGTCACCTTCGTTGAATAATGGGCCTGCCATATAAATTTTCTTTTTATTTGGCTGGTAAGGTGTCATATATTTATCCAATGCTTCCACTGATTCCTTATCAGTAATTTCTACTAATGGTTCTTCACTGACAAATCCTTCATTACCATACTTTTCCACAAAAACTGGGTAGTACATACCATCTTTCTGGTAAACAGCAAATACGCTGTCCTGAGCATTTCCATAATAATATTTCATATGTTTATATCTCCTTAATACAATATAATGTTAACACATTCCTCTATGGAAAAGAAAAAGACAATCTCATATAATAAATTTGCATGAACAAGACACTTAAACGAATCAGTTTAATATCCATCACTGTTGCTTTAGTGGCATCTTTTTATGGTTGCCATAAAAAGAAAAATGAAGAACCTGATATTAGCGATGATCCTGTCATTATTGATGACCCTGTGCCAATTGACAATCCGCAAAAAGAAAGCCGAATTATCTACAGTCATTTATCCCAACCTTTACCATATGGGGACAATGAGAAAATCTGGATTGATGACAACGATTACTACACTACTGGTTACTTTGGGCAATGTACATGGTTCGCTTATGGAGTCTTCTATGGTTATTATGGTTATAAACCGGTTGATTTAACAGGTATGGCTGACAGCTTTGCTGAAGACATAGTTGAAACATATCCAAGGAAGTTTAAAGCAGCCAACCAACCAGTTGTGGGAAAAGATATGTGCATCGTTTTCTCCTGCTGTGATGATTGGGGGCATACCGGTGTCATCACGAACTTTGATGGAACAAATATTACCTATATGGATGGCAATATCATGCAGTTAATAAAGAAATCAGAATTGTTAGATGATGATGCAATATGCCAATATCTAGATGATGGCATTTACATATTAGCCAGAAATACAACACACATTCATATTGATGGGGAAATTGCCAATTGGCGTACAGTAACAACAACATACGAAAAATTCACCAGCAAGTTCCCACATACAAAATACGCAATTCCAAAATAAGAAAAAGGGCTTATCAATTGATAAGCCCTTAATTTTATAATTTTAAATTCTATAGTTTTGTAATGTTGTATTTACCAGAAACACCTTTTACAGTTGAAATGACATTGCCGATAGTTCCGACAACTGTTAAAGCTAAACCAACAACAATATCCATGATATAACTGTCATATACTTCAATTAACTTTAAGTATTCTGACAGATTGGCAAAGCAATCAGAGAATGAGTAACCATAATCCTTAATTGCATCATATAATTCCCAAGCCCAGCCTAATCTATTAGCTACATATAAAACGATTAATACAATTACCATTGAAATGACAACGCCCTTAATATCTAAACCATTGCCAAACTTATCGTATAACCTAAATGCCAAAACAACACCAACTAATCCAGCTAAACCTGACATAAGACCAACCTTGCCAATCAAAATCCAAGCTACACCACCTACTAAAGCACCAATTAAGGCACCAACCGCACCAGTAATAGGGTTTGAGTTAATGTTCTGCTTTTCCTGTTTGTTCTGCTGATATGCATCTGCAATAGTTATTGCACATTGCTGGCATAACCAAGTTGGTGTGCCGTTAATGTTGTAACAAGCCACTGTTTCATTATCGTTACCGCAATTTTCACAACAAGAATGATATCCGTTAGTTACTAAGTATGCAAATACTGGTTTTAACAGTTCATTAATGTTTTCACCTAACTGTTCCTTCTTGCCTTTTGCACTGAAAGATAAGTAAGCATCATAACGTGTAACAGAAACATCCTTGATCTGTTTCTTATTTTCAACTTTATACTGTTTCAGATAATTCTGAAGTTCAGCATTGATAGCATCATTTTCATTAAATGCTGAAATAACAATTGTGTAAGCGTTGTTGAATGGCTTGATAATGAAATTCAAACCTTTATATGTACCATGACAGAATAGACCATTGTCTTCTACATGCCCATCTAATAATGTTGATAATGTTTGTTCCTTAAACATATGCGTTCTCCTTTTTTCCAACTATTATATTCTACAGTATGTAATCATTTTTTCAATAATCAGTTATACAATATGCCTTCTGAAGAATTCACATTCATCATCATTACACTTCTGCCCTTCAGCCAATTTAACATTAACATGGAAAACATGACCGACTTCCTTATTACCCTTTTCACCATAAATATGGTATTCACTTTCAACACCAACTTTTTGTAAATGCCTGTAAAGAGGTGGTGCCATTAGTTTCAACATATCTTCCTGAGCAGTCATAACAAATGCTGGTGGGAAATCTTTTGTCGTATTTTTTATTACCTTGAATTGTGGTAACAGCGGTTTGTAATCTTGTGGTAAATAATCAGCCATCATTGTCATGTCATTTGGTTTAAATAATCTGCTGACACCAAATACATAGATGCCACAGTTTAATGCACAGGCATTGATTTTTAATCCTTCCGGAACCTCAAAATCAAATAGGCTGGCATATTTTTCATTTGTTATTATGGCACAACATTGGTGTGTCATCTGAGCTCCTGCAGAATCACCAACCATAAACAGATTGTTAGTATCAATAAAATATTCTTTTCCATGCTCCATAACCCACTTGAACACAGCAAAGCAATCTGTTAAACCAGCAGGATATTTATTCTCAGGAGCCAATCTGTAGGTAAAGTTGACAACCGCAAATCCTCTTTGTGCTAAAGACATACAGTAATGCTGATAGAGGTTTTTATCACCATAAACCCAACCGCCGCCATGAACACTGATGATTGCCGGTATTGGTTTATCTGTTCCCTTTGGAACATAAACGTCTAACAGATTATCAATTCCATATGGGCCATAAGAAATATCATCATAACGCTGAATATCTTCAGGTGTTGTTAAACCGGCATCTCTTTTATCGTCACCAATCTTCCATTCTCTTCTGATTTTTTCGACATTTTCCATTGACATAATTAGTTCTCCTCTACTTTTAAGATGACTGAGTCATATTGCTGCAACTGCATTGAAATAACATCAGCATATTCATATTTTTCGCCATCTTCCAAATTCACAAATGATCCCTTGGCAGGCATTTCTACTTTTTCAGCATTAACTGATACCATCTCTGGATGATCCAAGAAATTAAACAACGCAACATATTTGTTTTCACCATCATTTAGATAGTAGACATTTGAAGTGTCAGATTTTAAATAAGCTGGTCTGAATGGTTTGCCAATTCTACCAACCGCATTCAGTCTTTCATTTTTACAAATCTGTCTTGCTCTTTCCTTAGCTCTATTTATTATTTCCTTATCTCCAGTAGGACCATAGTTATCAGACAATAACATTACCGTTCCAGAGATTAGTGAAGCATTATATCTGGATTTAGCACTGTTGAAATCCGTAAAGTCACGATGATCAACAGCAGATAAAGACAGAACCGTATGGTCAGGGTCATTGTACTGGTATAAAGTACCTGATTGCCACCAACCAAAATTAAGAGCATTTAAGACATACTTTACATCTTCGTGATGACCAAAGGCATCGCAACAACTTCTTCTGCCTTGGCAATATCCACCAGGGAAAACTGGAGATATTGAGAAGTCAACAAATACCTCTCTGCCTATCTTTTCAGGATCTAATTCTTCTTGCAAAATCTTATAGAAAATTCCTAAAGCCTGTCGACCAGTTTTAATATTAGGGTCATAGTGTTTGCCTTCACAACCACCATGAGAAATAAAGTCAATTTTGATATAGTCAAATCCCATTTCCACAATTTCCTTAATCCAGGTTCTGACATGTTGCTGAGTAAGTGGATTAGAAAGGTCAACTGGTCTGCCTGAGTCAATCTTGTTATAAAGAGTGCCATCTTCATGTTTCATGACGATTTCCGACATCTTATGTCCCTTACTGCCCTTTAATGGCATTAACTTTTCAAACAGTTCATTTCCTAACAGTGGTGCCATATAGTTACCAGCCTTCTGACCGTTTTTATGTAACTCATTGACAATCATCTTCATTTTTAATTTATTAAGCATGAAATTGGCATCCAGGTTAATATATGTCACACCATTTTCATCACTGTATTGTGGTATCTCCTCGCGGATGAATTTACCGGCAGCACGCCATTGGTCTAAAGTCATACAACCTGCAGAATATGAGTTCCAGCCAAATGGATTAGGACTGCTCCATTTAAAGCTGAATTTATCCTGCATAGCCAACTGACCAAACTGTTCAAAACCATCTCTGATGTCATCATACCAGCCAAGCATGAATCTAGCTGATCTTACCTCATCGCCATCTAAATAGCCATGTTCAACTTCATCATGTGTTCCTTCATCAGCAACACCCGAAAAAGCCGTATAACATCTTGCATCATGCCATGAACATTTAATCGCATTCTTCCAGGTATCATAATCCAATGCACCGATGATAATACCATTGTTATTATCTTCATTGTAAATAGCCGTTACATCATAACTTGTTCTTCCAGGTCTTAATGGAGCCGACTCATAATGTACCCACATATCATTATCATAAGGGACTAAAAACATCTTCTGTTCAAGCGATAAGAATAGAGGGTCACAATGTTGGTCAGGATAAGCAAAATCCATAGGTGCCAGCCAGTTTGAAACTGTTACTTCATTCTCAAGATCTTTGACACCTAAAGTAAGAATAAAATATGTCTGCTCATTAAAAGTAAAATATTGTGTCAGTTGTAAACCATTCTCTTTATAAACTAGCTGAAGTGTATCTTTTGTATACTTCTCTTCAACTTTTTTAGCCGTTCTTGTATCAATGGTTCTTCCATCTTTTACTTTTGCCAAGGAATAAAACTTTGTAATGGTATGCTGGTCAATACGATAGCCGATAGCCTCGTTATCATAAAAGTCCAATGATACCCTTCCACTGGTATAAGTGTTTTTAACTTTTGGCAGTTTGAAGAACATTTCTGCCATCTTTTCTAATAAACTCTTACCTTCAAACATAACTATTCTTTAACCTCATCCAGATCTGTTCCTCTGGTTTCTTTAACTTTAAATAATACAGTCAGGCCACATGCCAACATACATGGCCCAACAAGACATATAGTAGCCACATTCAATCCGAAATTGAGCAGCAATATCATCTGAATAGCCAACCCTAATGCCACTCCACCTACCATCAATACTGATGAGCCTGATAAGACTGAACTGCGTAAATGGGTTGGAACGTTTTCCAAAAACAGTACACTTATATAATCCCCACAAATCCAGAAGCTGCCTAAATAGACACCCTGGATTAATCCGATAATATATGGATTTATACCAACGCTACAACCATATATAAACAGACAGAACCCACAAGCAACTAACAGTGAACTGGTAACAACGACCTTTTTCCTTCCTAGTTTATCAGCTACAAACCCGGAAAGAAAATACAACCCACCATAGACAAACGGATAAACATACATAGCTTTGGTTATCTGTTGGGCACTCATGCCATTAGTTGTCATGATTGATTCAACATACATATATGTTGCCATCGTGCATGTTCCATAGAAACAATAGGCTAGTACTCCACTTTTTAATTCCTTATTGGAGAGTATGTATCTGATTGATTCTTTTAAACCTGCTTTGTATTGTTGTTTTTCATTCTCTTCATCACCTTTTATCGTTGCTATACGGGCATTGATAAAAGTATCTGTCTCTTTTGTAAAGATTACAAACATGATAAAGACAATCAAACAAAGAATAACAGGCCAGAAATACAGATAACGCCATTTACTCATGTCGTTACCTAAAACCCCATCCCTTAAAACAGGAACAAAAACCAATCCTAAAATACCGATGGATTTAATAATTGAAAAGATAGAAGCATTCTTTTCCTTTGGCGCTGTCTCCAAAACATACAGCATCTGTACATCATTCTGTGTAAAGAAATAATACAGGGCAACACCAAATAGATAAATGGCTGGCCCAGAAGAAACAAATACCACTAACATTCCAATAGCCACTCCGGCAATGTTAATTGCCAATATTGTTTTTCTTCCTAAAATATCAGCTAAAGGTTTATATACTACCATTAACATTGTAAAAGCAGAGACTGCCATATTCATGGTTGTGAATGATGCCAGTCCCTGCTCGTAAGTCATTCCTTTAGAAACAAAGAACTCGTTAACAACAGCAGACTGAATATATGTGGATATGTTTGAGGATATCTCATTGACTATTCGCATGGCAATAATGATTACCACAAAACCTGTCAGATAGCCATCATATCTTTTCTGTTCTTTCTGCCTTTGCAACCTTTTGAGTTGCTTTGTTTCAAATTTATTCATTAATTAGTCGTCCCACTCTGCTCCTGTTACAGTATCAAGGTCAACGTCTTTAGTTTCAGCAACTTTTGTAGCCATGATCCATAATGATAAAGCCATGAATGGTACACATACTGCGAAGTTCAACCAACCCATATCAAAGAAGTTCTGACCAACAACAACGATAACCATACCGACTACCATACCAAGTCCACCAAGTAAGCTGATTGTACCAACAATTGAAGCTCTGATGTTTGTTGGAACTGATTCACCTGGAATAGTAATGAATAATGTATCAGATACTGACCATAAACCACCGATTGAAGCGCCGTAGCAGATACCTGTAGCGATTGGACCCCAGCCAAGTTTAACAGAAAGAATGAAGCCTGCTAATAATACCATTGCGAAAGTACCAAGGATTAAAGAAGATTTCTTTCTGCCCATCTTGTCTGATAAGAAGCCAGAGAAGAATGTTACTATACCATTGAAGAATGGGTAAACGATTAAAGCAGTTGTAACCTGCTCAGTTGTTAAAGTACCGCCTTCCATGATTGTTGTGTAATAAGATGTATAGACTGTTGAAGCGAAGAAAATGAATGCAGCGATAGCAACATATTTAATCTGTTTATGCTTTAAGATGAACTTGAATGCCTGAACAACACCACCATTAGCATCTTCAGCAATTGGTTCATCCTCTTTTTCTCCAGATAATTCTTTAATTCTGTTATCAATGAATACTGGAGTTTCCTTAACAAAGAAGATTGATGCAGCACCAACAGCGATTGCGACAATAACTGGAATCAGATAAACCATACGCCAAGAAGATAATGAATCATTGAGGAATATTCTTCTTAAAACGCCAATCAATGATACTGATACTAAGGCAATAGCTTTAGTGATTGAACATAATTTTGCACGATGCTCTTTTGGTGCTGTTTCCATGATGTACATAACCTGTACGTCATTTGGAGTAACGAAGCTTAACATGATTACACCAATCATATATCCATAAATATTAGGTGCTAACATGATTACCAACATGCCTAAACCGAAAACACATGTGTTGATAGCCAAGAATAATCTTCTGCCATACTTATCACATAATGATTTATAGAATGGTGTCAGAACAAAGAAGGCACCAGTAATAGCTCCGGAAATAGCTAATGTATTAATTGCCTCTGAGTATAATGGGTCGTTAACATCTTTTGATGTGATGTTAAAGAAATCAAATAAAATCTGTGGTTGCATTGATGAGTTGATGTTGGAAGTAATTTCATCAACGACATAAATAACAGTCAATACAATCATCAAGATGAAGAAATAGTTTGCTTTTTTAGGTTCAGTTTTTACCTTAAGCCATTTTTCAACTTCTTTTTCATCTTTCTCTTTCTGTTTTTGAAGCTGTTCTGGAGTTAGTTCTTTCTTTTTCATAATATTTTCCTTTCTATCACCTGTAACAGTTTACTTTTATTTTCAGCATTGCTGGTTTGGAAATCATTGTCATCATTTCTTCATCACCATTCAATACTCTCAAAGCCTTCCACTTACCATCAATATATTCTCCCTCTTCAATACTGATGTTTTGAATATAAGGCTTTTCTTTATTAATTGATTCAATATTTATCATTACCTGATAACCGATAAACAGGAATTCATCCTCAGATAATCTGTTTACCAATACGCAGTTATCTTTCTGTTTCTTTGGAATAAACATTAGTTTCAATCGGTAATCACCCATGTCAACTTTTACACTTCTGCCATTTCTTTCCCTAGTGAAAGCCTGCAGATTATCTGTACCATAGTTTGCGGTGATCGGCTCGATTGCGCCTTTTAGTAAACGGTTCATTGTTGTAAGTTCATCAATATCCTGCGGATATGATTTTGAAGAGTCAACCGCAAAACCGATTAATGGGGCAAAGACGCTCAAATCGAATTTACCATCCGTACCAATATCCTCAACGCCAAATGTTGCGGCACATAAACCATGATAATGACCAATGATGTATAATTGTCTGCCCATCATAAATGAGCGAGGTTTGCTTTCCGGGACATAAATTGGATTACCATGCTTGGTGAACTTATCCAACATATCGTAATACTCTTTCAGATAGTTATCTGGAGCAAAGATATCAATGGCTGGAGCAGCATATTTCCAAACTTCCATGACTTTGGCAATCGGCCCACCACAAGGATACTTACCGGCTTTAGCGCCTTTACCATCCAACCAGCAGTTAACTGACATTGGTAAATCATATCCTTCTTTTCCTCTTTCAGCTACATAGTTGACATATTTCGCTGTGTAGTAAGCGATGAATATCTCATGAGCCAAATCCTCAAAGACCGTTTCCCAGATACCTGATTTGTTTTTATCCAATTGTTTTTTAACTCTTGGATCCATACCTTCAGTATGCTGACGCATATACTGCAGTAATTCCTCAGGAACATTTTCCCCATACTTCGCCATGGAAATATCACAATAATCCATATCTCCACCTAAGAAACCTGTTTCATTTTCAACCTGAACAGTAATGACAGTATGGTTTATATCAACTTCTTTAATGTGTTTCATTAACTGATAGAATGCTTCACCATCAGCTTTCATTGTTTCTTCGCAAAACGGCGAAATTGTTGAATATGGAAGTTTTATCAGACCGGATTTTCTTTTAATGAACGGTTTGCACTTTTCCAGCTGGGCGCGGAAGTGAACCTGTGAATTATTTTTGACCCATTGCGGGCAATAAGAACACTGGGCGTTTTTCCATGTTCCAAACCAAAGAATACCCAATTTTAGATTATGGGCTTCAGCATGGCGAATTATCTGGTCAACAAGTTCAAATTCAAACTGTCCCTGCACTGGTTCAAGCATCTGCCAGGTTACTGGTAACAGCACACTGTTTAAATTCATCTTCTCCAGTTTTTCTAAAATTGGTTCTAAAAACTCAATGGAAGATGATGATGAATTATGTATTTCACCTGAAACCATATAAAATGGCTTTTCGTCAACAAAAAGGACTTTTTTGCCATTAACGTCGATTAATCTTGGAATGTTTCCCATACAGCCTCCGATTATTGTTTCTACTGCCTACGTTGTCATTATAACATTATTCCAGATTAATTATAATAAAAGACTGCCTCAGCAGTCTCTATTGTTCAATTTTTAATGTTATGAAAATGTACTCTTTATACTTATCGACCTTCAGTTTAGAACAGATCCAGGCATTTGGTTCTTTGCCTGAGAAATGATAGAAATCGACTAATACACTACCATATGAAGGACCGTTCTGAGTATCAACTTCACAGAAATACTTATCACATTTTTCAATGCACTCAGGATATAATGCTGCAGCCATTGCAGATGGGTCAGCCATATCCAAACAAGGATAACCGAATCTCCAGACATTCAAATCCATCAAAATTTTATTTGATTCAATACAGAATTCACCTAACTTACTAGCGCTTCTGATCTTGTTGATTTCTTCTTCATTCAGCATTGCCTCATCAAGACAAGCATCCCAACCGACAAATATTAACTCTTCAATGCCAGCATTTAAGACAACTTTGCATGCTTCAGCATCCTGCCAGATATTAAATTCAGCAACTGGTGAAACATTACCGACACCTAAACCAGCTGTACCCATGACAACTACTCTTCTTGCTCTGGCAAATGTTTCAGGATCTAAACGGATGGCAACTGCTAAGTTTGTTAGAGGTCCTAAAGCAACAATATCAATAGTCTTCTCTGGGTTATCCCTTAAAGCTTCCAACATTTTAATAACCGCATTGCCTTCAGAGATTTTTGATTTAATTGGAACATATCCCAAATCAGAAAGGCCATCTTTACCATGAGTCTCATCAGCACCAACCCAGTCCCTGACTAAAGGTTCATTACAACCTTCATAAACTGGTGGATAATAAGAATCAGTAATATCCAATGTTGTTAAACAGTTGACAGCGGCCTGATGCATTCTGACATTTCCACTGACACATGTCAGCATCAAAATTTCATAATTAGGATCATTTAAAGCCATGGCAATAGCCCAGGCATCATCAGAACCACAGTCTGTATCAATAATCACTTTTCTCTTTTCGATCATTATTTGCTAACCTCCTTATTTGATGTTAATACTGCTAATAATATACCTACTAATAATTCAACTATTAATAAATCAACAACCACTCTGTATGTAACAATAATACCACTGGTTTTTAGAATCCAGCTTGTGATGATTGGAACAGTAATATCACCTATTCCTCCAGAAATACCAACTAACGAACTGGCCAATGACAGATGCTTATAGCCAACTCTTGTTGAAATTGCCAGAATAACCGCAAACAGAACTCCTAAGAAGAAACCAGCAATAAACATGCAGGCATCCAGAACAGCAGCATTCTTCATAAATACACATATTGCCATAGCTGCTAAACCAATAGCGAAGTTAACAACCAATACTGTTTTTTCCTGTACCTTCTTTAAGATAGGAATGAAAACAATGGCGCCGACAACGCAGCCGACATTGTAGACTGATAAGATGGCAGCGGCAAGCTGTTCATCAATACCAACAGCCACACTGTACGATGTGCAATATGTACCAATTATGTTGCAGATGGCACAATAACTGAATGCCATGACAAATATCAGAACGTAAGAAAGAACTGGGCTTTTTGAATATAAAGGAATGACCTTTTCCTGTTCAATACTGCTTACTTCCTCAACATCATATTTGGTAAATAAAGATACAACCAATACTGTCATAGTTATGAAAGCCAATACGTAATAGGCATAATAGAATGGCAAATCAAATCTGATTGTTAACATAATCAAGAAGCTTACCAAAAAACCACCTAAACCATATAAAGCCTGACCAAATGATAAAGCTGAAGAATATCTTTCACGGAAAACATAGGCAATTAGTAATGGAGAGAATGCATCATTACCACTGAATGAAACACCTTCGATAAAGCTCAAAATCATTCCAACGCCCATTGAAGGAACTCTTGGGAATATAAGTAAGAATAAGATGATCATTATTGAGCAGAAAATTTCAACCTTTAAAGGATTGACCTTTTCAACTAATTTGCCAAAAAATGCAGATCCCAATACTCTGCCTATTGCCATTGAAGAGCCAAGTAAGACAACCTTCTCCAATGGTCTATCATAAAGGTTAACAAGCTCCAATAAACTGCTTCCCAATACCATTGCCAAAGCTCCTACTAAAAAGTTAAAGGCAAAGCCGCAGTAAGCAAGCTTAATTTTGTTTTTTAAAGTATTCATAAAATAGTCACCTGTATAATTA
>R21__coassemble_832_pt1 | contig 23493 bp, 20 predicted proteins | sample R21__metabat2_high_PE_038 | metagenome-assembled genome bin R21 | reverse complement strand
GATGTAAGTTTAGTCGAAAGTGAAGATGAAGAGAATTACATCATGACAATTACTATTAAAAAATAACTCATATGTGTTAAAATTAAGAGCGAGGTATTTTTATGGGTAAGATTATTGCAATCGCCAACCAAAAAGGTGGAGTTGGAAAAACAACTACTAGTATAAACCTTTCTGCCGGATTAGCTTATTTTGGTAAGAAAGTTCTTTTAGTTGACTTCGACCCTCAGGGAAATGCTACTCAAGGCGTTGGCGCAAGAAATGATGTTAAGTTTTCTTCATATGATATGATGTTCGATGATACACCTGCACAGGACTGCATCATCACAAGAAAGACTCCTCCAATTTCATTAATTGGCGCTACAGTCGATTTAGCCGGAATTGATTTAAAGATTGCCGGAATTGAAGGAAGAGAAAAATTATTAAAGAATAAACTTGATACAATCAAAGCCGATTACGATTACATTATCATTGACTGCCCACCTTCATTAGGATTATTAAATACCAATGCTTTAACAGCTGCTGATTCTGTTATTATCCCTGTTCAGTGTGAATACTATGCCCTTGAAGGATTAACACAGCTGTTGTCAACAATCAGATTAGTACAAAAGAGATTTAACTCAAGACTTTATATTGAAGGCGTCTTATTAACAATGTTTGATGCTAGAACAAAACTTTCAGTTGAAGTTCAGCAGGAAGTCAGAAAATACTTCAAAGAAAGAGTTTATAGAACTTATATCCCTAGAAATATCAGATTATCAGAAGCACCATCTTATGGTAAATGTATCTTTGAATACGACCTCAAGTCAGATGGTTGCCGTGCATATGCCGCTTTGGCAAAAGAAGTTATTACTAAGAATTCATAAGGAGGAAACAAATGGCTACAAAGAAAAGCGATCATCTCGGAAGTGGACTAGCAGCTATTTTTGGCGACAATGTCACTGACGTCCTTGATGAAATTCAAAGCAGTTCAAAATCTGACGAATATGGCCGTAAAGCTGTTTTATCAGTTCACGATATTCAGGCAAACCCTTATCAGCCAAGAAAAGAATTTGATGAATCCAAACTTAATGAATTAGCTCAATCAATTAAAGAAAATGGTGTATTTACGCCAATTCTTGTCAGAAAATCTGTTGGTGGTTATCAGTTAATCGCTGGCGAAAGAAGATTAAGAGCTTCTAAGCTTGCCGGACTTGAAGAAATTCCAGCAATCATTATGGATTTCACTGATGAACAAATGGCTGAAATCTCACTTTTGGAAAATATCCAAAGAGAAGATTTGAACGTCATTGAAGAAGCTGCTGCATACAATAAGTTAATGAAGACTTATGGTTATACACAGGAACAGTTAGCAAACAAGATTGGCAAAAGTAGAGAGCATGTTGCCAATACATTAAGACTTTTAAAGTTACCTGCTGATGTACAGAAACTTGTTGAAGAAAAGAAGTTATCAATGGGTCATGTCAGAGCTCTTATTACTTTAGATAAACAGAAGGCTTCTATGATTGCTAACAAAGCTGTTGCTGAAGGTTTATCAGTCAGACAGGTTGAAGCATTAGCAGCAACAAAGAAAGAACCTGAAGTTAAATTTGAAAAGAAAGTAAGTCCATTTGTTAAAGACTTACAGAATAAACTTCAGAGTAAATATGGCACAAAGGTTAAAGTTACTGACAATTCAATCAATATTTCCTACAGCAATACTGATGATTTAAATAGAATTTTGGAAATCATGGGGTTGATTGATTAATGAGTGAAGTAACTTGCACTTTAATCAAAGATAACGGTATATACCAATCTAGTGCTAAGGGAATCAAGCCATTACTATTGTGGATTAATAATGATCCGCAATTAATTGAAAACAGTTATGTCATTGACAAAATTGTTGGTAAGGCAAGTGCCTTATTACTGATTTATGCAAAGATAAGTAAAGTACATGGAAAGACAATGTCTGTTGATGCAGATAGAGTTCTAAGCGAGCATAACATTGAACACAGCTATGATATTCTCACAGAACATATCATTAACCGCGAAAACACCGGTTTATGTCCAATGGAAATTAAAGTAGCTGATATTGAGGATCCGAGTGAAGCTTACCAAGTATTAAACAATGCTGTTTACCCTCAGTAATGAGGGTTTTATTTAACCTAAACGATTTGGAGGATGAAGTAAATGAGAATAAAACGTTTCATAACAGCCATATTATTATTGGCATTATGTCTTTCTTTTACCGGTTGTAAGGAAAGTACAAAATACAATGTTTCTTATATTGATTACTATGGTAATGAAATAAAAAATGAAACTATTAAATCATTAGAAGATTTCAATGAAACACCTTGTGAAAGTGTAACTGATAATGGCAAGACATACTGTTTTTATGGTTGGAATAAGGAAATTGTCGACAATCAGATAACAGCAACCGCTCTCTATTACCAACAAATGGAAGATACTAAAATGTCTTTGACAAATGCTGATATTTTCAAGCCAGACTTCAGCCTATACAATACCAATAGTGTATTAGTTGTATATGTTTCTTTCACTGATGGATACCAAATTGACAAGAACTCTTTTGAAGATATGTTTGTCGGTAACTATGAAGGAATAGATTCAATGAGATCTGTATCTTCTTATTTCAGAGAAACTAGTGGCGGAAAGAACCTGCTTGATTTTGATTTTTATTACTATGATTGCAACATGACATCTGCTGAAGCTTGGCATCTGGTTAATGATGAAGACAGTTATGGTGACTACTACGGAAACTACTTCGTATTTGACATCTTTGAAGATATACGCAAAGAAAATGATTTAAAGCACTTAGACAAAAATAACGATGGGTTCGTTGATGCCTGTATTTTTGTTTTAGGTGATACATTAACAGACGGTCGTTATATTTATGGGGGTGCTTCAGGCAATGCTAAAGGATATGATTTCAGCGCTGATTTTAACAACCCTGAAATAGGCAACTATGTTAAAACTGAAGCATATTACGTTTTTGAACAACTGCAACCTGGTAGTAGTGCACACGAAAACACAAGAATGTTAATTCATGAAATAAGCCATTTATTTGGAATTGTCGATTATTATGATTACGCTGAATACCAAGGAGAAATATTCGATACACTAGGATCATTTGATATGCAATCCTATGATCTTGGGGGATGGAATCCATTCTCAAAAATGACTTGTGATTTCTTATCTCCATATGTCATCACTAATGATATCGATGATATTACTTTAAAACTTTCTGCTGGAAACGAGGCTATTTTAATACCTACTTCATGTGGTTATAATGACACACCATATGATGAATATATTCTGATTGATGTTCTTTCAAAAGAAGGTCCAAATGGTTTCGACTGGTCATATATCAGTAACGAAAACTCCGATTGCAATAAAGATGGTGGCGTAAGAATATATCATGTCGATGCAAGACTTGTGGAAACTTACTTCGATTATAGTTATAAACATAACATATACAACCCCGTAAATGATTTCTGCAATTATGATATACAAAATACGACTTTCAACTATCGTTTCCCAAATTCAAATGGTGTTGATCCGAATATAGAAGGCGACAGCAGATTCTATCATCTGATAGAAATCGTTCCTCGTGATGGAACATCAAAATATCGTAAGTGTACACCACAAAGCACAATAGAAAGTAATAATGCCTTTACATTCTTTAATGTTAATGATTTATTTGGAGTAGGCGACAGTTTCTCTGTTGACACTCACTATAATTGTTTCGCTAATGGGAAAATGATGAATAATGGTGGAACATTAGATTATGTCGTTACAGTCTTGGATTATAATGGCGAAACAGGAAACGCATTAATTAATATCAAAAGAAAATATTAAGATTAAATTTACCTTATATTCAAACAAGTAAAGTTCACTTATTTAAAGTGAACTTTTTTTCAAGTTTTCTACCTTAAAGGTCTACTATGGTATAATTTAGGCATGTGTGGAAGATTCTTTTATAACGAAGTCATTAATACTGAAAAGATCAGAAAAATCATTGAAAGTAAATATGAACAGCAGATTCTTCAATTATGGAAGAAAGATGATATTTACCCAGGTGATGTTTCTTTGACGTGCACACAACAAGACTATCAGTTAATGAAATGGCAATATGATTTATTTGGCCGCAAGATGATTAACACTAGAATTGAATCTGCTGAAAAAGATTTCTATAAAAACAGCTTTGAAAATAATCGTTGTGTTATCTTAGCTTCCGGTTTTTATGAATGGGACCAGGATAAAGTTAAATACTACCTCCACACTGGTGAACAGCCCATTTATTTAGCGGGTATTTATCAAGAAAATGAAGTACTTAATGGCTACTCCATTATCACAACTGAAGCTTCAACAAGTAGAAGCATTCATCCACGAATACCAATTGTTTTAAATCAACAACAAGCCCGAGAATATTTAAAAGGTGAAATCCAACCTGATGTTCTAAAGGACATCAAACCTGACTTCACCATCGAAAATAAATTTGAAAACTTATCACTATTCTAAAAAACAGGTCAACTAATTGACCTGTTTTCTTTTCTATTGACCTGAAACGTTGATATCGAATAATTCAATCGTTGAAGGAATTACACAATAATCAAACTGTGACTGCTCTTTTGATAAGTAAATGTGGTTAAGAACATTATTCATATTACATGTAATAGAACCTGCTGTTACTGGAGTAACAGTCTTTCCATCGTAGTAGTATGCCAATCTGATTTCACCGCCAAAGTCACCTGTCATTGCGTCCATCTGGAAGTTAGAGAACTGAACGATTTCTAAGTACTCATCCTTCTTCATTTCTTCAACGCTCTTGCTACCAGCTTTAACAACATAGTTATAAGCTGGAGCAACATCCTTGATGCCTAAATAATAAGCTGTTCTGTAATCACCATTGTAAGCTGCATACTTACCTTCATCAAAAAGAACATAGTCTTTACATTTTAAGCCATCTGAAGCGTAAGGAATATTTTTGCTTGAACGAGGTAACTTTTCCTTAATTTCCAATGTAATCTTATCGCAATCATCACTTGACTGAACAACATCGCCAACCTTAACTTGTGAAACACGACTGAAGATAGCTCTAGTATTTGATTTTTCAATGAAGTATTCAAAGAATTCTCTTAAGTCAATTCCACTGATAAGAACATGCTGATTAAGCATCTGCTTAGTATTAACAGCATTGCTTCTATCATGAGCTTTCTTAAAGACAGCTCTGATTTCATCAGCGATTACCTCAGCTGGCTGATCAGGTCCACATGTTGACATATGGTATACCTCTACCTCATGACCATCTTTAATGGAGTTAATGATGATTTCAACCATTTCGTCAATCTTGTTATAAGAAACATCCAAGCCCTGAGAATTAACGATATGAACATAATTCTGATTTACAAATACTTCATAAGAGTTAATTAATTCAGTTTCAGTATCATTGATGCTGCTTACAGCTTTAATGACGTTCTTTAAGGCATCTAGCAGATTAAAATCTTCCTTCGCTTCGAAATGTTTCTGATCTTTTACTAATTCAAAATATGGATTTAAGCCTAACGAAGCATCAAACTTCATGTTTTCGATTTCTTTTCTCAATTCTTCATCAGATTGTCCATCGAATAATTCTTTAGTTGTCTGTCCTCTTTTTCCATCAATATCAACAAAGATTGTTACATCATATTGTTTAGTGTCGCTGATACGATGTTGATCAAGCTTCTGCTTAATGAAGAAAGCCTGGTGAGAGACAATAGTTTTTTCAGAAATTGAATAATCAGAAACATTACATTCATTAAGAACCTTAATTAATCTATCTAACATTATCCTAACCTCACTTTCGTCTTGATATAAGGACCGCCATCAGAAACAACAACCCATTCCTTATATCCCTTTCCACAATAACCTGCTCCACCATATTCAGGTACATTACCTGTCATTGATACATTAGCAAGTAAATCTGGAACATAACCTGTAAGAACAACTGGTGTAAATACTTTACCCGTAAGTTTACCATCTTTAATTTCTTTAGCTCTTGAAAGAATACACTGGATACCCCAATGTTTAGGATCTTCCATACCTGACTGAGCGCCATCAATTAAGAAACCATATTCAGTTGAATCAATCATTTCTTCAAGAGTGCTTGTTCCATTACCAAAATAAGTATTTGTCATTCTTGTGTATGCTTTTCTCTTATAAGTTTCTCTTCTACCATTACCACTTGGTTTAACTTCAAGTCTTAAAGCACTTAATAAGTCTGTCATACCATTGAGCAGATAACCGCCCTTCATGATTGTTGTAGTATGAGCAATTGTTCCCTCATCATCGAACCAATAAGATGCTGTGTTATCAACTTCATCAACACCATCGTACATATCAGTGATGTCAGAACCAATCTTTTCACCCATATGATATTTAGCAACGGCTCTATCCTTAACAAACATATCCATTTCCAGACCATGTCCAAATGCTTCGTGAGCAATAATACCTGTAGAAGATGGTGGACAGATAACAGTGTATTCGCCAGGAACAACATTTTCAGCACCAAAAAGACAGATTAAGTTGTTATAAATTTCATCAGCTTTACTGTAGATGTCATCAATAATTTCGACGCCCTTGAAGCCAGATAATGAATCATATGCCATATTAGTCATTCCATCCTTAAACCCTAACATGGAAATTTGAGCAATTGAATAACCATAAGTCTGAATCAGATCTTTCTTTGAAGAGATGTACATCTTATTGATGTCGACATTAGTATAAGCAATTGCTGCCTCAACTACATATTCTCTTTTAGCCATTTCATCTGAACATTTCTGTAGTTTGTTCATGATATCTTCTCGAGATACATCATCAATGTTGCTGGCATCCTCTCTAGCAAACTCTTTACAGATTGCTTCTTCATGTACTAATGGTGTTTCATACTTTTCTACTTGCAGGTCTGCCAATAATTGCTGCTGCTGTTTTAAGGACGAAACGATTTTCTTAGCCAATTGTTCAACATCACCAATTTCATTGAATGAGTATTCCTGGTAACCGCCATCGCCATAAACTCTAGCTACGAATCCTCTTTCAGCGAACATGTAAGGTGAAATGGCATGCTGACGCTGAGTCCACTGGTAAGAGTTTCCACCAACATCAGTTGCTAAAACAGATGCATATTCATAGTCTCTTTCCAGTAAAGCAACTAAGTTCTTTACTTTATCTTTTACACTTAAAAGATATTCGGACTGTTTCTTTATCATTTGTTTACCTCCCTTTTTGTATTGTGATAATTTTACCACTAAAAAACTGTGTTGTAAACACAGTTTAATAAGTTAAGATTTCATATCCGTCTTCCGTAATGACAATTGTATGTTCCCATTGTGCTGAAGGAAGTTTATCCTTTGTATAAGCAGTCCATCCATCAAGTGATGAAATCTTTACAGCTGATTTTTTCATATTAATCATTGGCTCAACAGTAAAGACCATGCCAGGAACTAATAAACAGCCTGTGTTTAATCTACCATAGTGGAAAACAAATGGGTCTTCGTGGAATTGTAAACCAATACCATGTCCACCATACATTCTTACTACCTTGTAGCCATAATGTTCAGCATAACGTTCGATATTATAACCAATATCTCCCAAGAAGCCAAAAGGCTTAGCAGCTTGCAATCCCTGATATAAACATTCTCTGGTAACCTTGACCAGTTTTTCTTTTTCTTTAGAAGTCTGACCAATAATAAACATTCTTGAAGCATCTGAGTAATAACCATTATAGATTGTTGAAACATCAACATTAATAATCATTCCTTCAGTTAAAAACTGCTTCTTTGATGGAATTCCATGACAGACAACATCATCAATAGAAGTACAGACATGTTTTGGATATCCTGAATATTTGTATGGCGCACAGATTGCTCCATGTCCTTCAGTATATTCTGTTACCCAATCATCAATATCCTGTGTTGTAACACCTTCTTTGATTTTGCTGGCAACATAATCAAGAACACCGGTATTAATTTTTCCGCTTTCTCTGATGCCCTCAATCTGTTGGGGTGTTTTTATCATATCTGGTCTAGGAACTTCGTGTCCCTCATCTTTATATTTTTTGATTATTTCATTAATATCCATAATCTCGCCTCCAGTTAATGCACTAATACTATAACACCTTTTACCACATAAATAAAAATTAGTGATTGCTCACTAATTTCCATCTGTGCTTTGTCCGCCTCTTGGTTCTCTCTTACCGGTAACACCGAAGATCTTAACACCCTTTCGGATATTCTCTGATGTAAGGTTCAAATCACCAATAATGATGATATTGTCATCAACATAGTAACCGCCAGAAATCTTAATATTTGATGTGCTTGGAGTAATATCATGACTGCCTTTATATGTAGGAATTGTTCCTGTAATTTTTACACCATTTACATATGCTGTATAACCAGCCAGAATATCTGATGCTTTAGCAGTAGCATCTGATGTATCGACATCCTTATAAGTACCAGTTACAAGTTTGCCTCTAACATAAGCAGTCTTGCCTTCTGCAATATCCTCAGCTGTTGCTGTTGCATCGCTTGTCAACATATAACCCTGAGCAATATATTCATCTTTGATCTTAACAGCTAGGTTGTCTTTGAATAACATAAATGAACCAACCATACCAATGAGAAGGAAAAGGATTGCTAATAAGATTCCATCTCTTGTGTAATGAGGAGTTACATATTCATATTCGTATTCATCATCGTCATCGTAATCATCGTCTTCGAATTTGCCGAAATCAACTGTCTTAGTTTTTTCGACTTCTTCTTCGTTGACTACAACTTCTTCTTCAGTATTCTTCTTACCAAATAATTTAGCCATACTAGTTACCCTCACTTCCTGTTCCGCTTTCAGAACCACTGCTACCATATGAAGGTTGCATATTACCAATAACACCGAAAATCATCTTATACTGTAAAATGTTTTCAGGTTTTAAGTTTGGATCGCCAATAACAGTTACTGATTTAGAAATGTAACATCCCTTTGGAATAACTTTCGCAATTGTTTCTGGTGTAATCTTTTCTTCTGAATAAACCTTGACTGTTCCTGTTACTAGTTTGCCATTAACATAAGCAGTCTTGCCTTCCAAAATCTTATCACTAGTCGCATTAGCATCTGAAGTGTCAAATACCATCAAAGAACCTGCAACTAATTTACCATTAACATAGGCATTTGTTCCTGCTACGATGTCCTCAACTGTTGCTGTTGCATCTGTTGTTAAAACATAACCATATTCCTTCATTTCTTCCAGAACTTTGGTATGCATATATTTATTAGTGATAATATAACCACTAATTGCTCCGATAATTAAACCGCTGACAATAAATGCAGCCATCATCAGAAGTATATTCTTATTTGAATTCTCGTTATACTCTGACATTACGTTCACCTCCCGAACATATCTATTATAGTATATTTTCTTCATTTGATAAAATAACCACTTTCTTACACTATTGTCACATACTTTAAATAATCAAATTAAAAGCTTACTTCCGTAAGCTCTTAGTTTTTATAGTGAATTGTAAAGTTGTTTATATAGTTTAGCTGAACAATCCCATGAAACATCTTTCTTCATAGCCTGTTTCATCATTGCCTTCCAGTCTTTCTGACGGTAGTAATATACTTCGATTGCATATTTTAAAATATAAATCATATCATCAGAATTGAAGTTCTTAAATGTAAAGCCAGTACCACTCTTATTAAACTCATTATAAGGAGCAACTGTATCTTTTAATCCACCAACTTCTCTGACTAGAGGAAGTGTTCCATATCTCATGGCAATCAATTGTGATATTCCGCATGGTTCAAATAATGATGGCATCAATAACATATCGATACCAGCATATATAGCATGAGATAAAGCTTCATTATACCCACAATAGTAAACTGCTCTATGTGGATAATCATATTCAATTTTCTTGAAGAAATTTTCTGTGTAACTGTCACCAGTTCCTAAAATAACCAACTGAACATCCTGACCCATTATTACTGATAATCTATCCATCAATAATGAGATGCCTTTCTGATGTGTCAGCCTTGATACAACACCTATTAACATGACATCATCAGCAACTCTTAAGCCTAACTGTCTTTGTAAATCTTTTTTACAAGCTTTCTTGCCGGACATATTTTTCAAAGAATAATTTGCCAAGATATTGCCATCAGTTTCTGGGTTCCACATATTAGTATCGATACCATTAACAATACCCCACAAATCTTCTTTACGATAATTTAGAGGACCTTCCATCTTTTCACCAAATTCACTGCTTAAGATTTCTCCAGCATATGAATTAGATACTGTGGTAACCTTATCGGCAAACTGAATAGCGGCTTTCATAAAGCTTATGCCATCATCAAATTTAATGTCTCCATTTTTGAAGTACTTATCGTCAAGGTTGAAGTATCTTAGCATTTCTTTTGGATAATTTCCCTGGAATGCCAGGTTATGAATTGTAAAGACATGTTTGATATTGGTATATGCTTTTGTCTTGTATTCTTTTTTGCATAATACAGGAATCATACCTGTATGCCAGTCATGGCTATGAATGATGTCGACTTTAAAGCCCATATGAGGTAACATTTCCAAAACAGCTTTATCATAGAAAGCAAATCTTTCTCCATCATCAACATAACCATACATTTGTTCACGATAGAAATATGAATCTTCCCTAATGAAATAGAAATCAACATCATTAATGACTGTATGATAAAGAGATGCTTTTTTATTAATCAGTCCTGAATGCACGTCAAAATCAGCAATCTGTTCGATTTGCGGATTTTCAATAATGATTTTTTTATACATTGGTAAAACGACACCAACTTTGAACTGCTCTTTATCAAGATAATAAGGTAATGAACCTATGACATCGGCTAAACCACCACTCTTGATAAACGGTAATCCTTCAGCTGCCGCAAACAGAACTCCTTTTTTCATTTAAACAATATCCCTTCTTCTAACGTAGGCAATCTTTCCTTCGTTTTTTACTTCCTTTACATGCTCTACTCTTGCATGCTTATCAATAATTGCGTTTTCAACTACAACATTTTCGCCAACAACAGCTGATGGAAGAATCAATGAATTCTTGATTTTTGCACCAGGTTTTATTTTTACGTCTCTTCCTAAAATGCAGTTTTCCAGTTCACCTTGAACAACACATCCGTTAGCAATCAAACAATTCTTGACCTTAGCATTAGGTGAGAAGAATGCTGTTGGTGAGTCGTTGGAATTAGTATAAACTGGCCAATCAGGATCAAACAATTCCTTAGCATTTTCGTATTTAATAAGTCTTAAGCTTTCATTGAAATAATCTTCTAATGAATTAACGCAGAACAAATATCCTGTGTATTGATATGCACGAATATCAATCTTATCAACGTTATACGCTAAATAATTCTCTAAAGTATAAAGTGGAGATTGATCAATTGCCTCATCAATAATTTGTAAGAATTTTTCTTTCTTACAGACATAAGCCTGTAAGGAAATATGCTTTCTGGCAATTGAACCGTGTGATGTCTTGATGACTTTAACTCTATCACCTTCAAACTCAATTTCTCGACATGATAAGAATCTCTTATCCGCATCTTCAACAGTCTTATAAACAACTGTAACTTCTGCTCCGCTATTGACGTGATGTTCAATGACATCCTGATAGTTAATACGGCAAATCATATAACTTGGAGCTATAACAACATAATCAGCGTTGCACTCATCAATGAATGTCTCATACTGCTTCAATAAGCCAACATCAGTCAGATATAACTCATTGGTAATCTTATTATCTGTATAAAGAATCTGTAAGTTACCATGTTTGGAGTTGATATCATATTGAGTTCCTGAACCTAAATGTTCAATTAATGATCTTGGTTTATCTTTTACTAATACCTTAATCTGGTCCATACCAGAATTAACCATATTAGAAAGAATGAAGTCAATGACACGATATCTTCCTAAGAAAGATACAGCTGGAATAGTACGATAATTAGTCAATTCGCCAATTTGAACGCGGTCGTCTTCGACATTAACAATACCTAAACATCTATACATGCTAATGTACCTCCTTCTGGGAAATTAACTCAATTGTTTCACTATTACCTACAACAGCATTGTCTGCAATCTGTACGCCTTCAGCAACAATACAATTTGTTACCTTAGCATTTTCACCGATAACAACATTTGGCATGATTACAGCATCTTTAACATGCGCACCTTTTTTAACAATGACATCTCTAAATAAAACACTGCTTTCAATACTTCCATCAATTACACAACCCTGGTTAATACAACTACGCTTAACATCGGCATTTTCGCCAATGAATTGTGGTGTTGTTGATAAGTCTTCAGTATAAATACGCCAGCTGCTGTCAGAAAGTTTTAATGGATTTTCTTCATTTAACAGGTCCATATTAGCCTGCCATAATGAATCAATTGTTCCAACATCTTTCCAATAACCTTCAAACGGATAAGCAAATACGCGTTTTCCACTATTTAACATATAAGGAATTACGTTCTTGCCGAAGTCATGGTCAGAGCTTTCATCATTGTGGTCAATAATTAAAGCTTCTCTTAATTCTTTATAAGTAAAGATGTAGATACCCATGCTAGCTTGATTATTTTTAGGATGAGCAGGTTTTTCTTCAAATTCATAGATTGAATTATCTTTACGGGTATTCATAATTCCAAAACGTGTTGCTTCCTGATAAGAAACTGTCAAGCCGGCAATTGTAATGTCAGCTTTATTTTTCTTATGGAAGTCCAGCATCTTGTCATAGTCCATTTTATAAATATGGTCGCCAGAAAGAATAAGTACATACTCTGGTGAATACTGATCCATAAAGTCGATATTCTGATAAATGGCATCTGCAGTTCCCATATAAAGTGAGAAACCTGATGTTTTTTCTCTTGGTGAAAGGACAACTGAAGCTCTATTACGTCCATCTAATCCCCATAAAGAAGATCTAGAAACGTATGAGTTCAATAGTACAGATTCATACTGTGTTAAAACACCGACAATACCAATTTTCGAGTTAGCACAGTTGCTTAGTGGGAAGTCGATAATACGATACTTACCACCATAATAAACCGCCGGTTTTGCGTCTTTGTTAGTTAATTCCAGTAGCCTTGTTCCTCTACCACCAGCGAGGATCATTGCCAGCATTTCTGTCTTCATGACTATCACCCCTTATTTATTATTTAAATTCTATTCCTTAATCTCATTATATCATTATTTGCCTAAGAAATATTCTCTAATAATCGAAACAAAATATAGTGAACCGGTAATGATTACTGTCTTGTTTTGAGCTAAAGCATGTTCAACTGCCTGTTGCCAATCATCTATTACCATTGCACTTGTTCCCAATGCCAAGTTCTCTGCTGTCGTCATTCGGTAGTTATCAAACTGGGTGACAATAACCTCATCTGTCATATCCAATAGTTTCATCAACATTTTATGATAGTTTTTATCAGCTAATGCCGAAAAGACGATAATGTAATCCTCTTTTATCTGTTTCAGGCATTCACATAAAGCATCAATGCCATTCTCGTTATGGGCACCATCCACATATACTATTGGCTCATCATTTACTTTTTCAAATCGTCCAGCCCAGAATGTATTTAAGCCTTCAACAAGTTGCTGCTCGCTGACATTGATTTCACCACTCTGATTTAAATAATCAATTACTTCAATAGCCGCTGAAGCATTCATTATCTGATAAGGGGCAATTGTTGGTAGATTTACATGGTGATTGTTATAGTCAAAGGAAATGTGATCAGATATTTCAACATTTTCAGCCTGTTTAGTCATAATAATATGACCGTTCATCTGTGATGCTTTCTGCCAGAAAACATCCAATGCCTCCAGCTTCTTTTCAAAAGTGACAACACTCATTCCTTCTTTAATTATTCCAGCTTTTTCATAAGCAATCTTGCCAATGGTATCACCAAGAATCTTAGTGTGGTCCATTTCAATGTTGGTAATAACCCCCACTAAAGGTTTAATGACATTAGTGGCATCAAGTCTACCACCCAAACCCACTTCATAAACGACATAATCAACCTTATTATCCAGGAAATAGAAGAAAGATATTATGGTATCAATATCAAACATTGAAAGCTGGTATTCTTCCCAATCCTGGTAATACTTATTACACATATCAAGGAAATACTGGCCATCAATATTCTCATCATTGATTCTTATTCTGTCCAAATGAGTGATTAGATGTGGTGAAGTAAAACTACCAACTTTATAACCGGCTGCCTGCAAGACGGCTCTGATATAGTTGGTTGTTGATCCTTTACCATTAGTACCGGCAACATGTATGCACTTCAATCCATATTGTGGATTGCCAATCTTTTCAACATATTCAGTGTAGTTATGTTGTGCGAAAAGGGTTTTCTTTCTCGAGGTTACCCACTCTATTGCCTCATCAACTGTTTTAAACATTTTAGATGCTCCAATCTATCGGTGTAACGCCGTTATCTAATAAAAACTGATTCGTCTGGGAAAAGTGCTTACAGCCAAAAAAGCCATTATAGGCACTTAAAGGCGACGGATGCGCTGCCTTTAATACTAAATGTTTTGGGTTAGTCAGCAATGCTTCTTTTTGACGGGCATTATTGCCCCATAAAAGGAAGACAATTGGCTGATCCTGTTTATCGAGATATTCGATTACGTGGTCTGTAAAAATTTGCCATCCGCATTCTTTATGAGAATTCGCTTTATGTTCTTCAACTGTTAAAACAGTGTTCAATAACAATACTCCCTGCTGAGCCCATTTTAACAGGTAACCGTTTCTGCTCATTTTAATACCTAAGTCATCTTCAATTTCCCGATAAATGTTGATTAGTGACTTTGGTAAATCAATGCCTGGTTTTACCGCAAAGCACATACCACAAGCTTGATTAACTTCGTGGTAAGGGTCCTGTCCTAAAATTACAACCTTTACTTTATCTAAGTCAGTAAAGTAGAAGGAAGCAAAAACTTCTTTCTTTGGTGGGAAGATTGTTTTTTCGGCATATTCCTTTTTTAAAAACTCCGAAATCTTTAGGAAGTAATCCTGTTGGAATTCATTGTTTAAAAAATCATCCCAGGTTTTATTAATCATTTCTCTCCCTTATTACCACAATACTTAATGGTCCAATCTGTTGTAATTTTGAACATTCAAACTGACATGCATTATATCCATCAAAAATAACTGTGCCGTTATTTTCATATAAGTAGCCATAGTTACTCAATGATGGGTTGATGACTACAGTAAAGTCATTCTTTTTGTATTCAATGATACCCAACTCTTCTGATATGACTTTCATCTCTACTTGCTGATCTGGTAAAATCATCTTTCTGATTTCAATTAAGTCAGCAGTATGTTTTACAACATCTATATATTGTTGTCTTCTTTCCTCAGTCAAAAGATTAAACTCTCTTTTATTGTATGCATCAGTGTGTTTTTGCTTACTACCACAGAACTGCTGACCACCATGGATAAACGCAATACCCTGTGATAGGATGACTAATCCATTAATGAATTTCTGTCTGTGTACTCTTGTTACTTCATTTTCGCAATTGCAACAGATGGAAATCTTATCATATAAAGTCATATCATCATGACATTCTACATAGTTTACTGATTGATATGGATTTCCATAACGTTTTGATTCTAACTGTTTGATTACTAGTGGTGCTAAATCAACTCTACCTGTACCATATCCCTTTTCATTATTGCTGAAAGTACTGCCCTTAATGATGTCTCTAAACTGGTCATTGAAGAAACCAATTGGATTTAACTTTTCCGCATTTTTATAAGTTGCCAACAAAGTTGAATCAACTGCAGCCCTCATATCCCAGCCTTCACCATACATCATGATGTCTTCTTTGATTTCTTTTAAAGCACTATATGCCTGGTTCATTGTTTCTATATCAATGAAGTTCATCAAATCAAAACGGAAACCATCAACATCATATTCCTCAACAAAATACTTGAGAGTATCGATGATGTATTTTCTGAACATTAATTGCTGGCTATCACATTCGCTACCGCAGAATGTTCCGGCAGCTGGTTGGCCGTTTTCATAACGGAACCAATAATACGGAACTAAATGTGAGAAACTGCTACGGTGAGCATAGTAATGATGGTTGAAAACCATATCAAGATTGATACGGATGCCATTACGGTGTAATTCCTTTACTAACTGTGCAAAATCTTCTCTGATTTTTAGTGGATTATAAACATCTGAAGAATAACTTCCTTCTAAAACCTGGTATTGTAAAGGATCATAACCCCAGTTGTAATAAATATCCTTGTGATATTCGTCAACTGTAGCATAGTCACTGACTGGTAACAGTTGTAAATGGGTAATGCCTAATTGTTTTAATTGTGGTACAACGTTTAAATAATCGACAAAAGTTCCACCATTATCAGCGATATTATCTTCATATACAACAATTTCTCTATTGTCGAATTTTTGTAATTCGACCTTTTCAAATTGACCTATCTGGCAAACAACACTATATTCACTATTGGCTGTTGAGGCTTTTCCATATGGGTCGCTACAACGATATGTATTACCGTTAACATCACAAAGGTAACTATATTGATATCCTGTTAAATCGCCTTTAACAAACAACTGCCAAACACCTTTTTCACCACGTTTCATTGAATAAGTCTTTTCATTCACACATAAGCTTACCAATGATGCTGTTGGTGCCCATACTTTAAATGAAGTGTATTGTGGTAAAACAATACTTCCTAAATCATTACCTTCGTAATAAAACTCATTATTAAAGCGGTCAGTTTTAACAATGTATCTGTAAATTAATGGTGTTCTATAACCATTGACAGCCATAACAAAATAAGGCTGACCAATCTGAAGTTGTTTTAATGGTTTGAGTGTATAAACAGTCTTATCCTGAACTATTCCACTGGAAACAATTTCCGTTTTAATCAGGCGGTCGGCAACGACCACATCAAAACGTTCACTGATACCCCCACAGAAAATATTGTCAATTTCTACAGTTATCAGATCATAATCATCAAGATAAGCCCTAATCAGATACTCATTCTCCATCAAAGTTAATCTCCTGTAAATGCCAAATGTCACGGTTGTAATCAGCAATAGTTCTATCAGTGCTGAAGAAACCACTGTTAGCCACATTAATCAGACACTTCTTAGTAAATTCACGTCTATCCTTGTACATTTCATTAATCATATGTTTTGCCTGTACATATTGATGATAATCAGCCAAATGGAAGAATTCATCGTTATGATAAAGAATCTCATCAAAGATGCTCTTAAACTCATCACGATTGCTGTCCAAACTACCATCAATCAACATATCCATTACCTGTTTGATTTCTGGATCATTCAGATAAATGTTCATCGCATTATATCCGCTGTTTCTTAATTGTCTTAACTGTTCAACAGTGTTACCAAAGATGACGATGTTATCATCACCAACATTTTCTTTTATTTCAACATTGGCACCATCTAAAGTACCTAATGTCAAAGCGCCATTCATCATTAACTTCATATTTCCAGTACCACTAGCTTCCTTACCAGCTGTAGAAATCTGCTCAGATACATCAGCAGCATTCATTAAAATTTCTGCAATAGAAACTGAGTAATTTGGAATGAAGACAACCTTGATGAACTTGTTTGCTTTCTCATCATTATTGATGATGTCAGCTAAACGGTTAATTAATTGAATAACATTCTTTGCGTAAACATAGCTTGGTGCTGCTTTTGCCGCAAAAATGAATGTTGTTGGATACATTGTAAAGTCAGGTTCGTTTTTGATGCGGTTATATAACTGCATGATGTTCATACAGTTCAACATCTGACGTTTATATGCATGCAATCTTTTTGCCTGAACATCAAAGATACTGTTGACATCAACATCAATGTCCAGTTCCTTTTTGATATATGCTGCTAAAATCTTCTTTCTTTCCAACTTAACAGCCATAAAATCATTGATTAATGATTCATCATCAACATAATCATTTAACTTGGAAATTTGTGAGAAGTCCTTGATAAAACCATCGCCGATTCTTTCTTTGATGATATTTGTTAACTGAGGATTTGAGTTAATCAACCATCTACGATGTGTAATGCCATTAGTCTTGTTATTAAACTTCTCAGGGAAAATCTGATAGAAGTCTTTCATAACATCATTCTTTAAGATTTCAGTATGGATTGCTGCTACGCCATTGATTGAGAATACAGTAGCATCAGCCATATTAGACATATGAACTAAACCATCTTTAATAATGGCTACTCTGTTCGCTAGATCATAATCACCAGTCTTTTCAATAACACTCTGTCTAAAGCGCTTATCAATTTCCTGGATTAAAATATAAAGTCTAGGAAGTAATGTAGAAACCATATTAATAGGCCACTTCTCTAAAGCTTCCTGCATGATAGTGTGATTTGTGTAAGCTACTGTTCTAGTAACGAGATCCCAAGCCTTATCCCATGTGTAGTAATGCTCATCAAGTAAAATACGCATTAGTTCTGGGATGATTAGAATTGGGTGAGTATCATTTAACTGGATAACAACCTTATCAGGTAAATTATCAAGTGTGTGGTAACGGTTGTAATGACCTTTGATGATTGTCTGTAAGCCAGAAGATACGAAGAAATATTCCTGTTTCAGACGTAACATTCTGCCTTCTTCTGTTGAATCATCCGGATATACGTTCTGAGAAATCTTATTAACATCCTGAATGTAATTGATGAAGTTCTGACCGATAGGTGCATTCTCAGAAGCTTCTGGTTTCCAAAGTCTTAACGTATTTACGCACTTATTGTCATAACCAATAATTGGTACATCATAAGGAACAGCCTTAATGATTTCAGCATCAACATGCTTAACATCCATTAAGCCATTGTAGTTCCAATAAGTTTCAATATGACCATAGAACTTTACATCAACAGCATGTTTGATCTTTCTGATTTCCCAAGGGTTACCATACTTTAACCAGATGTCTGGAATTTCAACCTGTTTGTCATCAACAATCAACTGTCTAAACAGACCATATTCATAACGGATAGTATTACCATGAGCTGGTAAATTCATTGATGCTAAAGAATCCATTAAGCAGGCAGCTAATCTACCTAAGCCGCCATTACCTAATCCGGCATCAGTTTCAACTTCTTCAAGTTCCTCTAAATTAATGCCTAATTCGTTTAAACCTTCACTGATATAATCATAAATGCCTAAACTCTTCATATTGTTCTTTAATAAACGGCCAATTAAGAACTCCATGGAGAAATAGAACAGTTGTTTACTTTCATGTCTGTCAACTGCTTCTTTTGATTCCATCCAGTCAAGGCAGGCATATTCTTTGACCATTTCAGCTAAAGCAACATATTTCTCATACATCTGCGTTTTGCTGACATCACGGCCATAGTCTCTAATCACTCTTTCACAATATTCTTTTTTGAATTCTTCTTTATTAGTAAACATACTTTTCCTCCTAGTGTCTTTTTGCTTCGAAGATAATCCCGGCATATGGAGCTATCCTGATATTGATTCGATAATTCTGATTATTTTGTGGTTGTTTTGTTGCGACCACTTTATGGTAGTTGCACATATTACATCCACCATATATATCTCTTTCGGTGTTAATGATTTCGGTATAATATCCATAATCTGGAACACCTACTGCGAAATCTTCATAACTTATTGGTGCCATATTCAAAACGACAACATAAATATAATCTCCGTCCGTTCTGTAATATGTATAAATCCTGTCATTGGCATTATCAGCATCTATCCATTTAAATCCTTGCCAACTATAATCATCTTTCCAGAATGATGGTTTTGATCTATAAACATAGTTCAAATCACGGCACAATCGTTTGAAACAGTCATGATTTGGATACTGTAATAATAACCAGTCAATTTCCTTGTTTTCATCAAACTCTCTAAAGCTTGCCAGTTCATTGCCCATGAAGTTCAATTTCTTACCTGGATGGGTATACATATAAACCATCAGATTTCGGCATTGTGCAAATTTTGCATCATAGTCCCCCCACATCTTATCAATGATGGTTCCTTTTGAATGGACTACTTCATCATGTGATAAAGGAAGTAAGAATCTTTCCGAGAAGAAATAAGCCATTGAGAAGTTGATTTTGTTGTGATGATATTTACGATATTCAGGGTCCATCTTGTAATAACTCAATGTATCGTTCATCCAACCCAAATCCCATTTATAGTCGAAACCCAATCCTTCTGCTGGATCACCGGTAACTTTAGGATAATCGGATGAGTCTTCCGCAATTGTCATTACTGAAGGAAATTTTTCATGAATGTGATAATTGAAGCGTTTGATGAAACTGATGGCATCCTCATTGGAACCAAGGTTTTTATTTCCTTGGAAATAAATCAGATTGCTGACAGCATCGACACGTAGACCATCAATATGATATTTCTCTAGCCATAATGAAGCACTACTTAACAGGAAACTTTTAACCGTGTTCTTAGAGAAATCGAAGTAACATGTACCCCAACTGCTTTCAGCTTTACTTGGATCTGATGATTCATATAAAGGTGTGCCATCAAATTTAGCTAAGCCAAATGAATCCTTCATGAAATGAACAATGACGATGTCCATAATGACACCAATACCATTTCTATGGCAGGCATCAATGAACATCTGTAACTGATATGGACTGCCATAACGGGATGTACAAGCAAAATAACCATACTGCTGATAACCCCAAGAAGCATCTAAAGCATGTTCATTTAAAGGTAATAATTCAATATGTGTATAACCCATTTCCTTTACATAAGGAATAAGTTCATCAATCATTTCATAATAAGTAAACCATCTGCCAGCGCCATGATGTTTCCAACCACCAAGATGTACTTCGTAAATACTCATTGGTTGGTCATAACAACGGCTTCGATTATTCATCCAATCCCAGTCATTCCAATCATAGTTTAAAGAAACAATCTTATTGCTCCAGGAAGGTCTCATTTCTCCATAGAAAGCAAACGGATCAGACTTTTCAACCAATGAACCATCACACTGTTCAACAACATACTTATAACGGTCATATTCCTTTAAACCGTCAACATACAACTCCCAATACCCATCGCATCTGTTCATAAAGTTGGCGCTATTATTCCAATAATTGAAATCACCAGCAACTCTGACACTTCTAGCATTAGGTGCATAGACACGGAAAACAGCTCCATTTTCTGTTAGGTGTGCCCCAAAGAAATCGAAGCTATTTAAGCAATATCCATCATAGAAGCTTTGTACAATGTTCTGTTTCATTCCATAAAACCTCATTTTTATTTTACTATATTTACCTGTCAATATTTCACCATTTTACTTTTTAAGCATACAAAAACCGAGTTTAATAACTCGGTTATCTGTTTACTTTACCATTTCATCAATGGCTTGATAATATTGTTTTGTTTTTTCTTCAACATTATTTTGGCAACAGCCCTTGATACAATAATAGAACTTGCACTTTGGTTCTGTGCCTGATGGTCTTATGGCAATCCAGCTGCCATCATCTAAGAAATACTTCAAGACGTCAGATACATCATAACCGACGATATCTTCAACTTCCTCGCCAATGTAACGCTTCTGAGTGCCGAAGTCTTCATATTTAACAACTTTGTGACCAGCGATTTCAGTTGGAACTTCATTTCTTAATTTAGCCAATAATTGTTTTAACTTTTCACTGCCATCAGCACCCTGTAAAGTGATTGATGTCTGTGTTTCTAAGAATGTTCCATATTTCTTATATAACTGGTGAAGAACATCTAATAATGTCATTCCCTGTTTTTTGTAGTAGTTTGCGGCTTCTGCTATTAACAGACATGACTGGTTTGCGTCTTTGTCACGGACAAATTCTTTAACTAGATAGCCATAACTTTCTTCATAACCGAAGACAAAGTTTTTATCCTTATTGATTTCATGACCTTTAATCTTGTCCCCAATATACTTAAATCCAGTTAATGTCTTCTCTGTTTCAACACCATAATTTGTAGCAATCATTTCACCCAAATCCGATGTTACAACTGTATTAAACATAACAGGGTTTTCTGGCATGATGCCTTTTTGACGCATTTGGGAGAAAACATATTCCAACAATACTGAACCAGTCTGGTTGCCAGTCATCAATGTATATCCACCATTATCTCTAACAGCAACACCTAATCTATCGCCATCAGGGTCAGTAGATAAGACGATATCTGTATCAACTTTCTTGCCATACTCGATAGCTAACTGATAAGCTTTTGGATCTTCTGGATTAGGAACTAAAGTGTTTGAGAAAGCAGGATCTGGTGTGCATTGTTCTTCAACATAAACACAATCATAACCAAGCTTTTCAAATATTGTTCTTACAGGTAAATATGATGTTCCGTGTTGAGGAGTAAAGACAATGCGGAAATCTTCTTTTGATAATTGTGGGTTCAACTGAATTGATAAAACATCTTCAATATATGGTTTATCAACTTCCTCACCGATAATATGAATTAAAGCTTTCTGTTGCTCACTTAACTGCGGTCTTTCAACAAATGAATCGCCAAGTTTTTCAATTTCATCAATAACTCCCTGAACTAATTCTGGGATTAATTGGCAACCATTTTCATCATAAACTTTATAGCCGTTGTATTCTTTTGGATTATGAGAAGCAGTAATCATAATACCGCCATTACAATGCAAATGACGTACGGTATAACTTAACTGTGGTGTGCTTCTCAATGATTCATAAAGGTAGCTTTCAATATTTAATGAAGCTAATATCTCGGCTGAATTACGGGCAAATTCTTCAGATTTAAAACGGTTGTCATAACTGATGGCAACTTTAACATGTTCACTGTTACTTAAAAGCCAGCGTCCATAACCAATTGTTGCCTTTCTGACTGTATAAACATTTAATCTGTTAGTACCTGCACCTAAAAGATTGCGCATACCTGCTGTACCAAATTTGGCATCAGTATAGAATGCATCATTCTTCTGATTTTCATCCATGTTTAAAAGTTCTTCTTTTAAATCTTCATCCATCTGTGGATGGTTCAACCATAACTGATATTTTTCTTCGATCATATCAAAATCCCCCATAAAGAAAAATGGAAGATTACTCTTCCATTTATCTACATATTATTCAATAACTTTCTGAGCTCTTAATGTATCAACAATTGATGCTACAGCTGCGTCTTCGTCTTCACCATCACAAGCAATTACGATTCTTGACTGTGTTGGGATACCTAATGACATAACACCCATGATTGATTTCATATCAACTGAACGCTCTTTGAATGTAACTGTAACCTTACATTTGCACTTGCTTGCTGCACTTACTGCGACTGTTGCTGGACGTGCATGTAAGCCTACTGGGTCGATAACTAATACTTCTACATCTTTCATATTTTTCTTACACTCCTTACTTCTTCTTTAATAACAATTTTAATATATTTTGTAGGCGTTTTCAATAATCTTATTATTCAT
>R21__coassemble_739_pt1 | contig 25475 bp, 22 predicted proteins | sample R21__metabat2_high_PE_038 | metagenome-assembled genome bin R21 | reverse complement strand
GGATAAACACACCAGCAGCCAATGGTAATTCTTTTTCTCCATCAGCAATCATCTGATTGATCATATCCATCTTTTCTTTTAATAAACCCAGATATGTTTCATCTTCAATGGAATGACGACGTTTTTCAACCTTTGGTTGTGTCTTTTCGATTTCTTTTTCTATAACATCCTTAAATACTTCTACTGGGATATATGCATACATGACTTTGATATAATCTTCGAAATCTTTATAGTACTTCTGATAATACTCTAATGGATAAGGGCTATAGTTCTGTCTTTCACTGCTAAGTTTTTCCATATCAGTGAAGATATGTAACTCTTCATAAGAAAGCTCTCTAACCTGTGTTCCCCACTTTAAAGCAGTGTTGACTGACTGTCTTGCCTTTGGTGAGAACTCATCATAGACTTGTTGTTCTGTTTTGCCATCTAAATACAAGACAGAAATCCATCTTGATTGTCTTGTTAAATCATAGCCATTCTTTAAAGAAACCTGATGATAACCAGCCTGTTTTAATGTTTCAACAATCTCTTCGTTGTTAACTCCATTTTCGACAACATTGCCATCTTTATCATGCTGATAAAGGTCAATCTTCGGATCTATTTCATAATAAACAACTTTTTTGAAGTTCTTTTTAATGAACTTATTTAAAGCATTAGAAAAATCGATTACTAACTGACGGTCATTGTAGTCAATTAACATGCCAGAAGTTATATTTCCTTTTTCAAACACACGCATTAATGTCTGTCTAGAAAAAATACAACATGCTTTTAACTGTTCATCCTGGTAATAGCCAAGATAATCAACCTGATAACCATTACTTACCAATCTTCTTCCATATTCAACTGACAAGAAAAAGTCACTATCGTGATATGTTGATTGGAATGACTGGTATGTGCTTTCATCGATTCTTTTAATCATAAACTCTAATTGCCGAAGGAATAAATTTTGAACTGTTCGGCGGCAGTTATTGAAATATTACTGTAATCAATTCCTCTTCTGTCTAATTCATCCACAAATGTCTGATAAGCCAGTTGTGTTGTATTAGCTTCTTGCGAAATGTGGGCAAGAACAACTTTCTTTGTTCTTTCAGTTACGCTGTTACAGAGTACATCTGTAGCATACTCATTACACATATGACCATAATCAGAAAGGATTCTTCTTTTAGTCATTTCTGGTCTATTTGTTTCCATTAACATTTGATGGTAATGATTACTTTCAAATATTTAATAGTCAGCCCCTTTAATTAATCTTTGGATGTTATCGGAAAGATAACCTGTATCGGTAATTTGTACCAATGTTTCTTTGCCATCGTTAATGATATAACCTACTGTAATATCTGTATCATGGCTTAAAGGAACTGGTAGGATTTTTAAATCTCCAACTGTAAATATAACATTTGGATTTATTATCCTTTCGTTGTAAATGCCCATAATTGGGAAAGGAGAATAAACCGTGAGATCTTTAAACATCTTTATCTGTTTTAGGTGATCTGTATGACAATGCGTTATTAACAATCCGTCAGCTTTTGTATAATCAAAATTTATAGAGGCAAAAGCTTCCTTCAAATAACTGATAGTACATCCACAATCTATTATTACTGAGGCGTGCTGGGAAGTGACAACGCAACAGTTGCCCTTTGAGCCGCTCGCTAAAACATTTACTTTCATAACTACCTGATCAAATTACAGTTCATTACTTCACATGGGTCAGTCCATACACCATTGATAATGATGATGAAATGAACATGTGGTCCACTCGCAAATCCTGTCATACCAATATCGCCTATTGGCATACCTCTTTCTACTTCAGTTCCAACAGCGAACCAACCAGGTGTACGCATATGTCCATAGTAAGTTTTCCAGTTAGTTCCATTTGCGTCATTACCATGGTCGATGTAATAGTAATAACCATTGTAGTAGTTATATGAGTTGACAGAAATTACGCCAGATTCAGATGCAATGACATGTCCCCATGCATTATATCTATTAATAACGTCTACACCTTCATGTCCTGCATAACAGCCCCAACGGCATGTAATACCTGGGTTATCAACAGGGAAACGGAAGTTTAAGTTACCCGAGTCAATAAGACCCATTGAACCAACTCTATAAACCGCTTGAACAGGTTCAACGACAACAACACTTTCCTCTTTACGATAACCGGATAGAATACCATTAACATAAATATCTGTATATAAAGTATCGTTGTAACCATCGGATTGAACAACATCCTGTATAATCTTTCCTCTTTCAAGTGATTCATCTTTAACATAAAGAGGAGATGGTGCGTAAGTAATTTCCTGGATGTAACGTTGTTGAGAAACAACTGTTGTGATTGGTGAAGTAAAGTACTTGATATTAACTAAATCACCAGGAACTAAAGCCTGTGTCTCTGATTTAATATCCTCATTTAATGCTACAACCTGTTTTGAAGTCAGACCATTTTGTGTAGCAATACCATCAACTGTATCAAATTCCTTTACTGTATAGTAAACAGGGTCATATTCTCTGCCATAACAAAGGAAAGTGAAAATATCATCCTGGTTAGTCATGATTTCATCAATTGGGGCCTTTGTATTTGTGGCAGTGATTTTTTCTTCAATGTAAATGCTGCTATCCTGTGTTCCATAAGTAGTAAGAGTAGGAATTACTTCGTCATTTTCCAGTTTTTCAAATACTTCACTGTCAATAAAGTTTAGAGCATATCTCTTTAATGCTGCCTGGAAATCTTCCTGTTTTTCAACATAGATGCTGTCAACTAGTTCATCATCTCTAATGATATCAATCTTTACAGCATCAACACCAAATAGCTTGTTGTCATATAAATAGTTGATGATATCCTCGTCTTTGTTTTGGTACATCCAGAAAGTTTCTTCCTTGATGGAAAGAATATCATCATCCAATGAGATAGTGTATCCAGCTAATTCATCAGAAAGTTCCTCAGTATACATCTTTGTGATAGTTTCTTCAATTTTGGAATCATCATAAAGAATACCGATAAGATCACTCTTATAGTAGAGTTTTGTGACTTCGTAAGGCTTAAATGTTACACCTTCAATTTTCTGGTTAATAATTGAACTTTCATCACTTAATTTTACACTTGTTAATATTTGCTGTTTGCCGATATTAGTTGGGAAAAACATTGTCAGAACAATGCCGATAACCAAACATGCTAAAGCTAATATCCAATTTATTTTCTTATTCTTTTTATTCATTTTGATTACCATACTGAATATCAATAAAGGCATTAGTTGCATTATCGAATGCTAATTCAATTGAACCAATTGAACCATTACGATGTTTAGCAATAATAACCTTGATGACACGCTGATTATCATCTTCATTTTCTTCTTCAGTTGCCTTCTTTTCTCTGTGCAAGAAGATAACTACGTCAGCATCCTGCTCGATTGCACCTGATTCACGTAAATCTGAAAGCTGTGGATCTCTATCTTTAGATTCAACAGCACGAGATAACTGTGATAAGGCAATAACAGGAACATCCAATTCTCTGGCCATCTGTTTTAATGAACGTGAGATTTCTGATACTTCTTGCTGACGGTTATCAGACTTTGATGTAGATGGTTGAATCAACTGTAAATAGTCAACAATAACCATATCTAAGCCGTCAGTTTCTTTCAACTTACGACACTTAGAGAATATATCATTTACCTTAATTGATGATGAATCATCCATATAAAGTTTTGCTTTTTCTAATTTTCCTTTTGCTTCATCAATTCTAGCCCAGTCACTGTTTAATAAGTATCTACCAGTTCTGATCTTATCTGAATCAACACCTGATTTAGCAGAAAGCATTCTGTTAGCTAAGTGCAATACTGGCATTTCCAATGAGAATAAAGCAATTGTTTTGTTATATGTTACAGCCGCATTTGAAGCAATATTTAAAGCGAATGCTGTTTTACCTACTGAAGGTCTAGCTGCAACAATGATTAAGTCACCATTCTGGAAACCATTTGTGTTGTTATCAAGATATTTATATCCGCTTGGAACACCAGTCATACCACCAGTTTTCTGTAGTTTCATGATGTTGGCAATAACTTCATCAAATGCATCCTTAGATGTCTTAAACTCAGTTGTTTTTCTGTCTCTTGAAACTTTAAGAATCATACTTTCAGCTTCATTTAAAACATCAGCTGCATTATACTGATCCTCATATGATTTCTTCTTGATATTTTCAGAAACTTCAATTAGTTTTCTTAATAAAGCTTTTTCCTGAATTGATGTGATATAGTAAGCACTATTTGCTGATGTAATAGCAACATCAGTCAGATGCATAATATAATCTACACCACCAATATTATCCAATTGCTGAAGGTCTGTAAGTCTTGTGATTACAGAAGCAACATCAGTTGGCTTTTTTTCTTCATTTAAGCTGACAATAACCTGATAGATTTTTCTGTTTGAATCAGAAAAGAAATCAGATGGCTGAAGATTCTCTTCAAATGCTAATCTGAATGTTTCAGGATATAAAAACATTGAACCTAATAAGGCTTGTTCAGCTTCAATACTTGCAGGTGCGCTTGTAGGCATAATGACCTCCTATTCGCTTACAACATTTACTGTTACTTCAGCGATTACATCTTTAAATAGTTCGACTTTAACCTGGTGCTTACCAAGTTTAGTAATATTTGCGTTATTAACGAATTTTCTTTTATCAACTGTAATGCCATGCTCTTTTTGTAATTGTTCAGCAATCTTAGCAGTTGAAACACTACCGAATAACTTTCCGTCATTTCCAGATTTAACTTTAAATGTTGTTTCAATCTTTGAAAGTTGTTCTTTTAGTTTTAAGGCTTCTTCTTTTCTATTGTTGAAGTCTTCAATTTCTTTTTGTTTCTGGTATTCTAAAATCTCAATTGATCTTTTAGAAGATTCCACAGCGAGATGGTTTTTAATCAGATAATTTCTTGCGTATCCATCTGCAACTTCTTTGACTTCACCTTTTTTGCCGACGTTTTTAACATCAGCTAACAGAATTATCTTCATCTTCTCTTCCTTTCTGCTGATATTTATCAATATTCGCTAATATTTCTTCCTTAAGGGCACTCATGGAAGTGTTATTTCTTTGGCAACCAGCAGCACTGAAGTGTCCACCGCCACCCATTTCTTCCATAATCAACTGAACGTTGACTTCACCATTGCTTCTAGCTGAAACAGCATAACCATTGACAGATGTCTTGCCAATAACAAACGCTGCATCAACTTCCTTAATGGAAACTAAGTAATTAGCCGCTTGAGCTAATTGTGTACGATTTAAGAAATCAGAATTATCATCTGCATATGAGATGACAATACCATTATTGATTTCCATGTTTTTGATTAAGTTTTTACGAGTCATGAAATCATCAAGTGTTTCCTGTAACCAGCCATTTGCTTCTGAAGTGTCAGCACCATATTTCTTTAATAAGGCACATACTTCAAATGTTCTAGCTGAACAACGACTCTGTAATTTTTCTGTATCGACAAGAATACCAGCATACATAATAGTTGCTTCGATATCACTTAAGCCTACATGTGTAGGCTGATATTCAATTAATTCAGTAATCATTTCAACAGTACTTGAAGCTGCTGCTTCACTATAGTTGAAACGAGTTTCGATATTTGTTTCGCTCTTTCTTCTATGATGGTCAATAACAGCAATATTTTTGCACTTTTTAATTAAATCAGCATCAGCTGTTAATGATAAATCCTGATGGTCAACCATGATAACCAATGTCTTATCATCAAGCATTGATAATGCTTCACTGTGGTTTATGAATATATGGTCTTCCATTAATTCATCCATATACATTTCTAATATTTCTTCAGTCTTTGATTCTAAAGGAATATCATTCATTAAAATGTAAGATCTCTTCTGATATTTACTGATAATTCTACTTAAAGCCAAGCTTGATCCTAAACAATCTAAGTCAGCATCAGCATGTGGAACAACAATTACTTCACTGGCTGCATCAACCATCTGCTTAATTTGCTTAGCAACAAATCTAGCTTTAACTTTGCTCGATTTACCAGAAATTTCACTTGATGTACCATAGAATCTGACATCCTTGCCATCTTCTTTAACGGCAACCTGGTTTCCGCCTCTACTTAAAACTAAATCAAGTAAGCTGTTGATATTGTTATCAGCCTGGATATAACTTTCATTACCATAACTGAAAACCATTGAAGTTGTTACGGCAATGTCATTGTTAGCCGCTTCTTTTTCAACTTCCTGTAAAATTGTAAACTGTGTTTCCTGTATATTTTTGAAATCTTCGTAACTGACAATGATTAAATAACGGTCATTTCTTAGTTTTCTAATAACTGCACCTTTTGTATATAACCAGTCAATAGCACGCTGCGTAATCAGATTGTTAACAGCAGCTGTAATTCTTTCATCACCATTTTGTGTTGCTTCTTCATAGTTATCAATATTTAATAAGCCTAAAACAACCATCTCTTTTTCATGAGCTTGTTGTAAAGCTACGATATCGGTAATATCTTTAACAAAAATAGTATTAGATCCTTTAGGTTTATAGAATTCGTATTTTCTATCGTCTTTTTCGTATACTATTTTTTCTCTTTTGCCAATTACTAAAGCATCTGTATCATTGATAGCCTTGTTGATTTTTTGTCCCTGTAAAGAGAATCCTCTATCATTAAGGAAATCTGATTGCCAACTGACTTTGTTGTTTTCCAAAATGATTATGCCAACCTGACCATAATTGTAAGCATCTTTTCCCTCATTACCAACAATACGGGAAATATTCATGACTTTCTGTTTCTTTTCTAAGTCGAAAACATAAATGCCATAAACCATTACGGCAACGCCTACAGCAAAGAAGATATAAGCGAGAAAATCAATGTTTTCCAGTTTTAAAACAAACTTGAAAAGAACGATTGAGAAAACGCCTAATATAAATGCGGCTAAAACTACTAGTTTATACCTGTCCGTCCTGTTTTGCATTTTTCGTAACTTCCTCTACTAGTCTTCTTCTGAATGGTGAGAAAATGTCAAACACACCCGCAAAGACAAAAATCATTGGGGAAATGACCATCAGAATCATAAGTATTGATGTCAGACCCATTGATTTTTTCTTATTTGATCCAATTCTGATTGATGCCAGTGTCATGATAAAGATATAGCCAAAAGCGAATGAAAGGCATTCGGCTACAACTAATACTGGTAATACAATATTATCATATTGTGATACTGATGTTAATTTTGATATCCAGAAGGCAAAGAAACCGACAAAAACAATTATCTTTACCCAGAATGGAGCATATATAGTACCAAGTGGTTTCATTGGTGGTAATTGCATCTTTAATCTCTTTAATACTAAGAAAGCAACAATGTGAACCAATATTCCTTCCAGAACACTTGTAATGATGCTGGCAATGATCAATATTGTTGCCATCATATTCTTTGAAAGAATTTGTGCGATTGTTGGATTAGTAATATCAATTCCTCTTTTACTTAAAACATCCGCAAATGTTTGAGAGAAGAACTCGATGTCCTCAGCAAGTGAAGCATATCCGAAAGCTGCTGCAAAGACATAAGTAGAAATAATCATCATAATTAAAGAAATAACGATTACTGAACAAATTAAGTAAGTTGCACTCTTTCCTCTATTTAGGCCATCACCATAAACAACACCTGCCAAGCAAGCGCCAAAGACATAGAATGTTGTTATCATGCCACCTAAAACAAATGAAAGAAGCGTCATAGACACAATCATGACGAGAGTTTGTTTTGTGCCAAATTTTAAACTGTAAATAATTACTGGAATTGGGATAATCCAGAACAGATAAGTGTCAAGAAAGCCACCAAACTGTCTGTTGACTAGCAGCAATGCGCCTACTAATGCACATATCAATGCTCCGTAGGTAATACTGTTAAGTTTTCTATTTCTCATGTAAACTCCTAAAATAATGCCTCCATAAAAATACGGAGGCATTAGTTATTTAAAATTAATCAATTACGTATGGTAATAAAGCCATCTGACGAGCACGTTTGATAGCAACTGCTAACATACGCTGATACTTAGCAGAAGTTCCTGTAACTCTTCTTGGAATAATCTTTCCATTAGGTGAGATGAACTTCTTAAGTAATTCAGTATCCTTATAGTCAATGTAAGTGATGTGGTTCTTAGTGAAGTAACATACTTTCTTACGGCTGACTCTTGGTTTCTTTGTATAAGCCATATTTTTGTCCTTTCTTTAGAATGGCAGGTCATCACTATCTACATCGATACCAGGAACACTCATTACATCATTGTAGCTATCATCTGGATAATAAGAATTATTAGATGAAGACTGTGAAGTATATGATGAATTCTTGCTCTCGAGGAAAGTGAAGGTTTCGCATACGACCTCCGTGACGTATACTTTTCTGCCTTGAGCGTTAGTGTCATCATAATTTCTTGTAGAAATTCTGCCCTCTACTCCAATTAGCGAACCCTTATGAAGGTACTGGGACATTGTTTCAGCTGTCTGGTTCCAAGCTACACAATTGATGAAGTCTGCTGTAGGCTGATTTGGATCAGCGTTCTTAGCTCTTCTTTTATCAACAGCAAGCGTGAATGCAACAGTTGAAGCACCGCTCTGTAGTCTTCTTAAAACTGGGTCTTTGGTCAAACGACCAACTAGAATTACTCGATTAATCACAATGTTTCTCCTCAATTATTGTTCAAGATTAACAATCATATGACGAACAACGTTTGCGTTAATACGACAAATACGATCAAACTCATTGATTACATCGCTATCTGCAGTGATGTTGAGTACCATGTAATATCCCTTAGTCATATCTTCGATACGGTAAGCGAACTCTTTCATGCCCCATTCGTCAACTTTGTCAATAGTACCATTACCATCAGTAATGATAGCTGCCAAAGTTTCGATGGTCTGCTGACGAGCTTCTTCTTCGAGTGAAGATTTTAGGATGTACATGATTTCATACTTCTTCATGTTTCTACCTCCTTTTGGTCTAGCGGCCTTTTCAGGCAAGGAAATTTTTCCCGTGCTCTTTATTTTAGCAAATATCCCCGTCAATGTAAAGTAATCTTATCCTTATAATTACTTATATTTTTCAACTACTTTTTATCCTAAAAATTTACGGAAAATATTCGTTTTTTAACCTAAATGATTGGCCATGAAACTTTCGATTTCATCAATTTCCTTGATGATATCTTTACTTAATACTTCACAACCATTTTCAGTAATCAGAACATCGTCTTCAATTCTGACACCGATGTTTTCCTGTTCTAGATATAAGCCTGGTTCAACTGTAATAATGCAACCTGGTTCTAATGGTCTATTAGGTAACTGAACATCATGTGTTTCCAAACCTAACTGATGTGATACACCATGCCAATAATAATCTCTTACTGTCTTACCATTTTCTAGTAAGCCGATATTAGCTAACTCTGTCTGATAGAATTCAATCAAGCTATCATTTAATTCACGTGTTGTAACACCTGGTTTTGCCAAAGAAATAACTAACTTATTTCCTCTTAAGACAATGTCATAAATCTGTTTCTGTCTTTCAGTGAAATGGCCATTGATTGGGAATGTTCTAGTAATATCAGCATTGTAATTCTGATAAGCTGCACCCAAATCACATAAAACCATATCATCCATTCTAGCAAATTGATTATTATCTGTATAATGAAGAACTGTCGCATTTTTGCCAGTTGCACAAATTGTTGCGAAAGCATGTTCACACTGGTTGCACTTTAAAACATAGTCAAAATATGCTTCAAGTTCATTTTCCCAAATATTCTCTCTGGAATAAGACATCATTGTCTGAATACCAGTGTTTGTTACTTCAAGAGCTTTTCTGATACAAGCAATTTCTTCCTCATCTTTAATCAGTCTCATCTTTGTTACTCTTTCAAAGATGTTACAGATGATGACATCAGGCTGTTGCTGTCTAATCTTATTGAATAAATCAACAGTTTCATTAGGTTGGCTTAATTCCTGTTTGGTTAAATCACCCCATAAACTGAAACTATTCAATGTGCCATATCTTGTCAGAGTTGTTTCTAATATCTTCATGAAATCTTCAGTAAATCTGACATCTTTAATACCGCTGATTTCTGTGGCTTCTGCCGGTCTAATTCTGCCGCCAACCCATTTAGCTTTGGTCTCATCAAAAGGCTGTATAAACAGCACTTCTCTGTTTCCAGAAGGCATTTTAAGTAGCATCAGAGTCATTCCTTCTTTATCAAGACCTGTAAAGTAATAGAATGATCTGTTGACCTTAAATGGATACTTTTCATCGCCAATACTATAAGGAGCATTGCCGCTTGTAAAAACGGAAATGGAATATTCTGGCAATGTTGCCATTAATCTTTCTCTTCTACCTGCATAATCCATATTTATTAACCTCGCATGACATCATATATCGTTGTAACCTTCTCATTTGGATAAGAAGAAATAACGCATTTAATTTTGGCATTGCCAAATCTTTCCATAATTCCACAGTCATCAGTACTTGTAAATCCTTCTTTGAAGGCTTTGTCATAAGCATCTAATATCTGTTCTGTTTTAAATGCTTGTGGAGTCTGTGCACGCTTTAATGTATCACGGTCAATTGTTGATACTACATAATCACCATCAATCTGTTTGATTGTATCAACTACATTGCCAACTAATAAAGCAGCGTCTTCCTCTTCCATGGCTTTCTTTAAACTTTCCAGATCCTCTTTGGCCATAAAACATCTGCAGCCATCATGAATCATTACGATTTCTTCTTTGGCAAGTTTAATACCAGCTAAAGCACTTTCGCTTCTACTAGCTCCGCCTTGAGCATATTCTTCTTTACGACTTCCTTTTCTTGAAGTCAGATATTGATATGTTTCATTATTAGTGACGACAATTATTTGCGTACAATCATCATCGTTCTCAAATGGTATTAACGCATAATCTAAAACTGTTAATCCGTCGCCAAATTTATATAACAGTTTATTCCCATTGCCAGCAAATCTTTCTGAGTTTCCGGCAGCTACTATTACAGTTGAGTATTTCATAAGTCACCTACGTTATTATTTTAACACAATAACAACCGATTGTTCTCATTTATGGCTATTACTTAATATATAATTAACTTAGGTGATTAATATGTCTGTAACAACAAAGTTAGGAGATCAGGGATTTACCGATTTAAAAGGTAAGAGAGTCAGCAAGTCAGATGATGTTGTAAAGGTTTTAGGTGCCTTTGATACAACTATGGCTTTAATTATGTTGGCTGATAACTATTGTCCAATTGAAAATGTGGAAGAAATTGTCCACAATCTTTCCTGTCTGGCAGGAGTAGTTTCAGGCTATATTGACAGTTTTGATTACCAAAAAGAAATTAAAACATTGGAAGACTTTATCTGTCACAATGAAAATGAAAAATTCAGTTTTGTATATCCATTTAAACAGGAGGGAAAGCTGTGGGTCAACTATGCTAGGACCCAAGTTCGTAGCCTTGAACAACTCCTTTGGAAAGTTCAATGTCTGCCTAGCGAATACATTGGCTATGTAAACAGACTTTCAGATTATCTCTATGTTATTTTTACAAAAATGTAAATCATTTTCATAAATCAGATTAAGGTCTTATATGATAAAATTATTTTACATTCTTTGGAGGTCTCTACTATGTACAATCAGAAAATGGTCAACAAACTAAATAATGATATCAAGAATCATTTCCCTCTAATATTCCCAATTGAGGAGTCTTATCATATCACTCACCAAGGTGTTTCTCGTCTGGTCATGCTGGACAGATATGCCCAAAAAGATAGAGACCATATTACATTAGGACCTGATGACCTTGTTTTAACTGTTGTTAAAGATGATCCAGTATACCCATCAAGAGGTATTGGCGTCTTAAAAGAAATCGTTGAAGATAATGGTACTTTCTGTATTATTGAAATCGAAGAAGAATGGCGTGGTTCTTTAACTGATCCTGAAGAAATTGAAACAGGCATTATTAGAAGACCTATCAACTTGGTTGAAAAACCATTGGAAATCTACTATGAGCAAATTGCCAAGAGAGTTGGCTATGCTCTAGCAAAAGAAGAAAAAGACGTTAATAAATATGGCGAAATCTTCGCAAAAGAAATTGCGGATTTAAATATTGTTCCAGCTGGCCGTGTCTTATATGGCGCAGGAAGCGGCACTCAGGTTACATACTTCAACTGCTTCGTAATGCCATTTATTGAAGACTCAAGAGGCGGCATCGCAAAACACAGACAGGAATGTATGGAAATCATGTCTAGAGGTGGCGGTGTTGGTACTAACGGTTCAACTTTAAGACCTAAGTCAGCTCCTGCTAAATCAGTTGGTGGTAGAAGTTCTGGTGCTGTCAGCTGGTTAAACGACATCTCTAACTTAACTCACTTAGTTGAACAGGGAGGTTCAAGAAGAGGTGCACAGATGATCATGATGGCTGACTGGCATCCTGATATCATCGAATTCATCGTCAGTAAGATGCAGAATCCTCGTATCTTAAAATGGTTGGCTGACAACTCTAAAGATGAGGTAGTTCGTGCAAAGGCTAACGATAAGTTAAAATTCATTCCATTAACAAAACAGGAAATTTCAATTTACGAAACAATTACTAAAGATAAGACAGCTGATCCACAATTAGTTGACTATGCTCATGAACAGTTATTAGATGGTGGACACTTCGAAGTTCAGCAGGCTGACTTCTTATCAGGTGCTAATATTTCCGTTACTATCTCTGATGAATTTATGAAAGCAGTCAGAGAAGACAACACATTCGATTTACGTTTCCCTGATTTAGAAAATTATACAGTTGAACAGAAAGCTTACTATGATGCTCATTGGGCAGAATGTGGTGATATTCATGAATGGCCATTACCAGTTAAAGTTTACAGAACTGTAAGAGCTAAAGATATTTGGGACTTAATCTGCTTCTGTGCTACATATTCAGCAGAACCTGGCATCTTCTTCATTGATAATGCCAATAAGATGACTAATGCTAAGGCGTATGGTCAGAAAGTTGTTGCTACTAACCCATGTGGTGAACAGCCATTAGCTCCATATTCAGTTTGTAACTTAGCTGCTATCAACTTAGCAAACTTCGTTAACAGACAGACTAATGAAATCTTATACGACAAATTAAAACAGACTGTTGCTACAGCTGTCAGATTACAGGACGATGTCATTGACTCAACTCCATACTTCTTACAGCAAAATAAAGACCAGGCTCTTGGTGAAAGAAGAGTTGGCCTTGGTGTAATGGGATTGCATGACTTACTAATTTGGTCAGGTGTCCGTTATGGTTCACCAGAATCATTAGAAGTAATTGATGAATTGTTCCATTGCATTGCTTCAACAGCATACAGAACATCAGTTGAACTAGCTAAAGAAAAAGGTTCATTCCCATTCTTAGGTGATAACAGAGAGAAATTCATCAATACTGGTTATATGAAACAGATGGATGAGGATATCAGACAGGATGTCTTAAAGTATGGTATCCGTAACTCTCACTTATTAACAATCGCTCCTACAGGAACAACAGGCACAATGGTCGGTGTTTCTACAGGACTTGAACCTTACTTCTCATTCTCTTACTTCAGAAGTGGTAGACTTGGCAAGTTCATTGAAGTAAATGCTCAGATTGTTGATGATTACTTAGCATTACATCCTGAATGCACTAGAGAAACATTACCTGATTTCTTCGTAAGTGCAATGCAGTTAACTCCAGAAGAGCACGCTGATACACAGTGCAGAATTCAAAGATGGATTGACTCTTCTATTTCTAAGACTGTAAATGCTCCTAAGGGTTATACAGTAAGACAGGTACAGCAAGTTTATAACAGATTGTACTATGGTGGAGCTAAGGGTGGTACTATTTACGTTGATGGTTCAAGAGACACTCAGGTTCTGACCCTCTCCAACGAAGAAGAAGGCGAAACATTCGCTCAGTTAGACTTAGTAAAAGACTTCGGCATTAATGTTCAAGAAAAACAGCAGGAAGAAAAGAAGACTAACTTAAGAAGCGATAGACAGGATAGAGAAATCGGTGTTGAAGTTGGTAACATCTGTCCAATCTGCTTAGAGGGTATTGTTGAAGAAGTTGGTGGATGTAATACATGTACTAACTGTAATGCTCAGTTAAAGTGTGGTTTATAGAAACAAAATAAAGGCAGTGAAAACTGCCTTTCATTATGCCCAAAAGAAAGACACGAAATAATGGCCGGGCGTGGTTTTAAGGTAAAGGCATAATATTTCATACCGATGTGGTAAGGAATATTATGCCTTCATTCTATTTTTCAATAATTGATTCATCCAACAAGAAATCTATAATTCCAAGAACGAGAATCCCTTCCTCTGTTTTCCATGGTTTGATATGATCCTTGACGACAATGATTTTCTTAAAATTGTCAGGAATATGATTCAAAGATCTGGATTCCTGAGCGGTTTTTTCAGGTGTGGAAAGATTCAATGCAGATTGAATATAATATCTGTTTCCTCCAAGATTGCAAACGAAATCAACTTCTGTCTGAATTCGTTTGTTTCCTTCTCTTATTTCAACAACGCCAACATCAACATTGAATCCTCTCATGATTAATTCATTATATATTGCATTTTCCATTAAATGAGATTCTTCCTGCTGTCGAAAATTTAGTCTGGCATTTCTAAGTCCAAGGTCAGAAAAATAGTATTTTTGAGGCGTGTTAATATATTTTCTTCCTTTTACATCAAATCGAAGCGCTTTTTTTACAATAAATGCATCCTCCAGGAAAGAGAGATACGAATTAACAGTGTTTAATGATAATTCTTTTTCTCCATTGCTTTTGAAGGTTTCGTATATTTTTTGTGGATTTGTCAGTGAACCTACCGAAGACGCCAATATATTTACGAGTGTATCCATAATATCAAGGCGTTTAATTTGATTTCGCTCCACAATATCCGAAATATAAGTTTGCTCAAACAGGTTTTTTAAATAGGATGATTTTTCTGCATCGTTTCTTTTGGAAACGATCAGTGGCATGCCACCATAGGTCAAATACTCGTTCCAGGCGTCATATTTATCCAAACCAGACACTGGATAGAATTCTGTGAAAGATAGCGCATTTACATGAATTTGCTCTCCTCTTCCTCTAAACTCAGTAATTATATCTTTAGATAAAAACTTAGAATTGCTTCCTGTGATATAGATATCAATATTTGGTTCATGCAATAACCCACTCACAACTAACTCAAATCCTTCAACAAGCTGAATTTCATCAAGTATCACATAGTAAGTTCCACTATCCTTCATCAAATTTAGAATATCCCTTTCCAAAAGTTCAGAATCTGAATGGTATTTTCTGTTAATAGCACGATCAAGTTCAATTTTTATGATATGATCCTCGGGAACCCCTTCACCAAGCAAATAGTTTTTATATAGAGGATCTAGAAGATATGATTTTCCGCACCTACGAATGCCAGTTATTACTTTAATCATCCCATCTTCTTTTTTGCTGATAAGTTGTTTCAAATATCGATCTCTTTTTATTTCCATAGTTTGGGCCTTCCTTTATGCTTGCTGAATTTTTTTGACGTTTGCGGCAATTTTCTTCATTTATACAATAACATTTTCGAGCCTCTATATCAATGAATATTTTTGCCGTATGCGTCATAATTTTTCAATTTAGTTTAGAACCTCGCTACTGTAATCCGTGGGAAGTGTTCTTGTATTACAACAAAACAGCACACTGAAACACGTTTGATTTCAGTGTGCTGTATATAGATTTACCATTCCATTAACAACAGTGCTCATTTTCCAGTGTTACCTTTTTATGAACATTGCGCTAAATCGCGTTTGTTTTTGACTATTCGCCTTTCTTTCTAATGCACAAACAAATTGAACCAATTAGTAAGAAAAGTTGCGAAGCTGTGTTAGTGCACTGTGCAATCCAGTTCATCGTACTGCTTGAATCGAATTTAGCACTTAAATATCCCATGCCAAGCATTGTTATAAAGCTGAGGATGAACATAACGCCAGCAAATCCACGTTTATTCTTAAAGCTTCTGATGCTTAACAATAATTGTGTTCCACCACAACCAAGTGTCTGCATAATAATAAAGATCAGGTTGCTTGAATAAACAGCTGGTGCCACAGGAGCAACAAGAGCGAAATACTTACTCTGAGGCTGTTCCTTGAAACCAAGGAATGAAAGGAATACTAAGATAAAGCCTGGTGCCTGTAATGGGAATAAAGAATTCTCTAAAGTTACAAAGTCACAAATGTTTAAAGCATATAATGCTTTCCACAAAGCTTTATAAAGTCCTCCAAAGAATACCATTGCTGTACCTGCTGACAATAAAGCAAATCTAGTGTGTGACATTTCGTCACTGTAGTGCATTTGAAGAATGATCATGGAAAATAAGTACAATAATACTGGAATAAAGTCCATGATTGCCATTTGAAGTGTGATACCGTTCATTTTTTACTTTTCTCTTTCTACTTTAATCAAATGATAAAGTGGGATTAATGGGAACAGAATAGGTGTTGTATCAGAATATTTTACATATTCAGGATCTGCTCCGTAATTTTTCTCTTGTCTCTTTTCAAGACGTTTTGCACCAGAGACCATGACGAAGAATATTAAGACATAGCCAATGATACACACAATCCACTGTTTACCCTGTACATGGCCAATGCCACTGATTAATAAGCCTGTCCAAACTAAAATTTCACAGAAATAGTTAGGACATCTGACAATTTTGAATAAACCTCTGTCACAGAATCTGTGTGGATTTTCAGCTTTAGCTGCACTCTTCTGTTTGTCTGATAATGCTTCACCAACGACACCGACAATCATAATTAACATGCCAATGATTGATACTACATCAACGTAATCAACATTTTCCAATCTGTAAATCAATGGTGAAACCTGACAAATGTACATAGCTACGCAATAGAACCACATAACTACGCTTACAAAGAATGGAGCTTTTGATGTTCCTGATTGAGAATCAAGAACAGCTTTATAATTCTTATTCTTTGTCTCTCTGACAAACAGATACCATCCAAGTCTGAAACCATAAACAATCAGAATGATGGCCATGATATCAGCAATGATTGTGCCATGAGCGAAGAATAAAGAATAAACTAATAATACTGCGCCAATTGCTAATACGCCAAAGCCGTAACCAATTGACATAAACCAAACTAACTTCTTAAAACCGATAACTGTTGCAGCTAAAGCAGCAATTGCGGCAATAAGCATAATTGGATAGAAAACTTTAACTGGTGCTGTTGCGATCAATAATGCTGTAGTTTCCATTATTTATTGCCTCCAAAGTAATTAGTGATATATTCTTTGAAGCTTGCTTCACCTGTTTCATCTTTACCAACTAGATCATGAGATAAAGTCCATTTAGAGAAAAGAATAATGTCATGCTTTCCTTCTTTTTTGATCTTTGGTAAATTAGCTAAAACCCCAAATAACCAAGCTGGAGCCCATTTAATCTTTACTGGTTTACCAGCTGCATCGAAGCACATCTTAGCCATTTCTTCATAAGTGTAAGTTTCCTTACCACCTACTTCATACTGCTTATTTGTATCGTTCATATGTTCTACAATGAATGCTGCGAAATCTGGGCAGTCAACAACGTTAGCCTTGATTCCACCATATCCCTTAAGCAACTGCATTTCTCCCTTATCAACATAAGGTTTGAATACTTTAGCAATATCATAGAAATATCCAGTTGGACGATAGATGACATATTCCATATCACCTTTCTTAATATCTTGTTCAACTAAATATTTAGCGTGTAACATTGGAACCTCTTCTGCACCTGGTTCATCACATGCGATAACACTTACATAATTGAATTTCTTAACGCCAGCCTTTTTAGCTTCGTTATAAAGGTTAATATTTCCCTGGTAGTCAATGTCATATGAAGTAAACTTTGTTGATGCTGTTGTTAAACCCATTGTTGTAATAACAACTTCTGCACCATCACATAAACCAACTAAAGTTTCTGGGTTTGTTGCATCGATAGAAACAAACTTATACTTTCCCTTTAATTCTTCAATTTCTTTTTCCCTAAGGTCAGCAGCAACAACCTCATGTCCTGCTGAAACAAGATTTTTCAAAACCTCTGTTCCAAGGTTACCGAAAGCACCTGCAAGAACTACTTTCATACCTACCTCCTATGTATACTTTTACAATTACATTTTAGTATTTATTATATAATTGTGCAATTTTTAACAAGTTAATGCGATAATAACTAACTTTTTCACAAAGTAAAACAGGTATTGCTACCTGTTTACAATTTTTAAAGCTTTATTAATAACTGAAATCTTTGCATTTTGACAATTTCCGCCGTTCTCTCCATCCAATGTCCAACTCATTTCTTCTTCAGAAATAAGCTCAATTTCATCTGTTTTGAATGAATGAACGAATTCATTGCTCTTCTCTATTCCCAACAGATAAGAAGCAATTGATGCCAGATCATTTAGGCTATTTGGTTTTTCAATCAGCATGACTTCAAACAAACCATCATCAAGTCGGACATCTTCCTTGCTCATATCATATAATCCACCAACAGAAAGGGAGTTGGTAATCATTCCATAGATGTATTCTCCACTTCCTTGCCATTGTTGAGATTTAATTTCTACATGGTAGGTTTTGATTGAAGATAGAGACTTAACACCTTCCAACACATATGCGAAATGACCTAATAGGTTTTTGGCTTGTTGATCCGTTGTGTATGGAACTTCTGTGAATAAACCAAAAGCAGCTATATAAACAAAATACATATCATTGAATTTACCAATATCGTAATCAACTGGTTGATTTTCAATTATCAGTTTTGCGGCTTGTGGCATCTTTTTAGGAAGTTTCAGGGAAGCGGCATAGTCATTAGTTGTTCCAGCAGGAATATAACCAATCGGAATTGATTTATCCAACTTAAATAAACCGTTTACCGCATTATTCATTGTTCCATCTCCGCCAGAAACAATAATCAAATCAAATTTACTGCCATATTTCTCAATGTAGTTGGCACAATCATTACTATCAGTTGTTGCTCTGACAGTAAGATTATAGTCGGCTGCAGAAAACTCATTCAGTAATGACCATAATTGGTTTTTGATCTGTATTTGTCCTGCGTAGGGGTTATAAATGAATAATACTTTTTTCATAGTTTAGTCTAATTCGAACTGACCTGTATAAAGTCTGTAATACTGTCCTTTCTGACCAATTAATTCATCGTGGTCACCACGTTCAATGATTTCGCCTTTATCAAGAACCATGATGGCATTTGAGTTACGTACTGTTGATAATCTATGGGCAATAACGAAGACTGTTCTGCCTGCCATTAAGTTGTCCATACCTTTTTCAATCAATTTTTCTGTTCTAGTATCAACTGATGAAGTTGCTTCATCAAGAACTAATAATGGAGCATCAGCAACTGCTGCTCTGGCAATTGACAATAACTGTCTCTGTCCTTGTGAAAGGTTAGCACCATCTTCAGTTAAAACTGTGTTATATCCCTCTGGTAACATTGTGATGAATTCATCAGCATTTGCTAATTTAGCAGCTTCAATGATCTGCTCATCAGTAGCTGATAAACGTCCATAACGGATATTGTCCATTACTGTACCAGTGAATAAGTGTGTATCCTGTAATACGAAGGCCATTGAGCTTCTTAATGAAGCTTTCTTGATATCCTTAATATCAATTCCATCATAGAGGATTGTGCCATCTGTGATGTCATAGAAACGGTTGATTAAGTTAGTGATAGTTGTCTTACCAGCACCTGTAGCACCAACAAAGGCAATCTTCTGACCAGGTTTAGCATAGAATGTTACATCGTTTAAGACTTGCTTCTTGCCGTCATATGAGAAGTCAACATCAGTGAACTTGACATCGCCTCTTAATCTGACAAGAGTTCCATCTTCCTTCTTCCAAGCCCATAAACCAGTATGTTCTTCAACTTCAATAAGCTGGTTGTCTTCATTGTATGAAGCATTGACTAAGACAACCTTACCTTCATCTTCTTCAGCTGGAGTATCTAAAACGTCGAAGATTCTTTCAGCACCAGCAACGGCTCTTGTTAAACCATTGAACTGCTGCATGATTCTATTTAATGGGCGGGCAAACTGATTTGAACGAGTTAAGAATTCAGCCAATTTACCAACAGTGATAACATTGTTGATTACTAACCAACAGCCGATAATTGAACATACTGCGTAGTTAACATATGAAAGGTTGTTTGAGATAGGTCCCATGATACCAGAGAAAATGTTTGCTCTTGTTGAAGCTCTTCTTGCTGTTTCATTAATCTGGTTGAACTCATCTTTTGTTTCATCTTCATGAGTGAATACTTTGACAACTTTCTGACCAGTCATCATTTCTTCCATATAACCATTTAACTTAGCTGTAGCATCCTGCTGCTGTTTGAAGTTAACAATTGATTTTCCACCAATGAATTTTGTGATAACTGTCATAACAAGGAACAATACGATAATCGCAATTGTCATTAATGGAGAAATAATAAACATCTTTATGAATGTGCCAACTAAAGTAATGACACCTTCAAGAACTGTTGTTAATGTATCACCTACTGCTTCTCTAATAGCACCAACATCATTAGTAAAATATGACATTAATTCACCATGAGTGTGTCTGTCAAAGTAAGAAATAGGTAATTCCTGCATTTTAGCAAACAGCATGTTTCTGATTTTGTTAAGGGTCTTGTTACAAACTCTGTTCATCAAAATTGATGAAACATATGAGATAACAATACTGATTAAGTAGAATATTGCCAGTTTAACTAATAAAGTGATGAATATCTTCATGCCTTCAGAAGTGATATTACCAATCATTGGTACAATACCTACGTCGATAATATCGCTGATATAACCAGCAGAAATGACACTGATTACACTGGAAATTGCGGTTAATGAAAGAACGAAAATGATGATAGGAATCTTATCCTTTAAGAAGGACAGCAGTCTTTTAATAGTAGCGACTGGATTTCTTGCTTTCGCAAATTTATTTGGGTCAACTGGTCTAGGCATCTGCTTCAACTCCTTTCATCTGTGTAGTATAAATATCACGATAAATCTCGTTATTTTCTAATAGGTTAGCTGGTGTGTCAATAGCATCAATCTTACCATTGTTAATAACAATTACTCTATCAGCATCCATAACTGAAGCAATTCTTTGAGCAATTATTAATGTTGTTGTGCCTTTTAATTGCTGCTTTAAGGCTGTTCTGATCATCATATCAGTGTGTGTATCAACAGCACTTGTTGAGTCATCAAGGATGATGATCTTAGGTTTCTTCAATAAGGCACGGGCAATACATAATCTCTGTTTCTGTCCACCAGAAACGTTGACACCGCCCTGACCTAAGTAAGTGTCATAACCATCAGGGAAAGCCATAATGAAGTCATCAGCTTGAGCCTGCTTACATGCTTCTTTGATTTCTTCATCAGTAGCGAATTTGTTGCCCCAACGCATATTCTCTTTAATTGTTCCTGAGAATAAGACATTCTGCTGTAGTACCATAGCAACTGCATCACGTAATGTGTCAAGCTTGTATTCCTTAACATTACGTCCACCTACTAAAACTTCGCCTTCATTGGCATCATATAGCCTTGGAATCAACTGAACTAAAGAAGTTTTTCCACAACCTGTTGATCCGATAATTCCAACAGTTTCTCCAGCTTTGATATGTAAATTAATATCCTTTAGAGCGTCTTTTGAAGCAGAAGCATAACGGAATGTTACATTTCTCATTTCAATATCTGATGCTTCAACTTCGCCTGGGTAATCACCATCAACAATTGATGATTCGCAATTTAAAACTTCAGAAATTCTTTCAACAGAACTCTTCATTCTTACAACGTTCATGATAATCATGGCAACCATTAATAAACCAATCAAAATCTGACCAATGTATGAAACGAAAGCCATTAATTCACCTTTACCCATTAATTTGTTCATAACGTCCATACCACCAAGGTAATAAACAGCAATGATACAGCTCTGAACAACCAGTGACATGATTGGGCCAGTTAAGCATAATAATGATTCTGATTTAATTGATGTTTCCAACAATTCCTTATTAATGTCTGTGAATTTCTGTTTCTCGTAGTCTTCCCTGACGAATGTCTTAACAACTCTGACATTTGTTAAATATTCTTTGGCCTTATCATTCAGACCATCATATTTAGTTAACATGTATCTGAACATTGGTAAAGAAACACTTGATACAGATACGATAGCTATTGCAAGAACAGGAATAGCAACTAAGAAGATCCTAAACAGATTACTGTTAAGTTTATAAGCAACTGTTGCAGCAGCAACCATCATAAATGGTGCTCTAATTAACATTGTTAAAGCCATTCTTAAACCCATCTGAACATTATCTACATCAGTAGTCATTCTTGTTAACAATGATGACTGCTGGAAGCTATCAATGTTCTCAAATGAGAAGTCCTGAATCTTATTAAATACGGCTTTTCTCAACTCTGAACCAAAGCCCATACCACCAGTTGAACTTAAGAATGTGCCAGCCATACCAGCAGCTAATGACAATATAGCCATTATTGTCATCTTCTTACCATAACCAAGTACAATACTCATATCTCCTGAAGCAATACCAACGTCAACCATTTCACTCATTACCTTAGGAATGTTGACTTCCAGAATTACTTCAACGATTAACACAAGTGGAGTTAGTATGATGATCGGTAAGTACTTTTTTGTACATTTTAAAATCTTTTTCATTAACTAATCTTCCTTTTCTAAATTCTGTATTTCCATCATTAGGGTGCGTGGAGATTTACCACGTGAATAATCTGTTTCCAGGTTTTCAATCATTCTGTCCAAATAACCTTCGAATTGAGCATATTCTTCTTCGCTAAATCCTTTGTAAGTCATTTCATCGGCTTTATCAAAAATCCCTCTGTTGATATCTGATAGTTTTTTACCTTTTTCAGTAACGTAAAGTTTAAACTGTCTTTCATCATCGGTGTTAACTTCACGGGTAATAACACCGCTATTCAACATTCTTTTAACCGATTTTGTTATGGATGCTCTACTTAAGGCAAAGCGATCGGCAACTTCCTTCTGTTTGCATCCAGGATTTTCAATAATATATTCCAATAGTGGCAACTGGCCATAATAAAGAGCTTCGTTTTCTTTTAGTCTAGTAGCCACATGCCATCTTCTTAATTGATGAAGTCTGGCAAATTTGTAACCAGTCGTTTTGTAGTCCATATTCACCTCACAAAAAAATAAGTTAATCGGTTAACCGATTAACTATAATTTAAACCCATTTAATCTCGTTGTCAAGATTTACTCAGCAAGGTACTTCTTGTATTCCTTATTAATAAGGTATAATTTGCCAACAAATAAACAGATAATGAATACCACACCTACTGTGAAGAAATAAGCAATAATGCCGAATTTTGGTAACAGGTAAGCGATGATATAACTTGATGCTTCAAAGACCACCATTATTATTAGTAAAGTCAATAAGAAGCGGGCATTAGTATTAAGCGCATATCCCTCATCCATATCAATAATTCCCCGGGAAATAATATACATCTGGTAATAATAAAAGAATGAACAGACAACATAAAACAGTTGTACCCATAGATAATCATCACCGATGTATAACATTATGGCATTCTCTGCCAAAGCCAAAATTAAGCTTACCAGATTAACAATCTTTGTCTTCGTTGACCTAAACCAAAGAGATTCTTTAGCCAAAGATCTACATCCTAAAGAAACTAAAAGACAGCCAACAAAAGTTGGGACCAGGTTCAAATAGTGATAAGTAGATACAACCTGATTTACATCAACAGTTATATTAATGTTAATAAACAGCAGACCGATAATTAATAACTTCATATTTATCTTTTCCTTACCAATCTCATACTATCACAAAAGTTCGTTTTAAGATATAATTAACAAGTGGAGTGTGATTACTATGGAAGAAAATTTAAACGATCAGCAATTAGCCAGAAGAGATAAAATGAATCAGCTTGATCAGCTGGGTATTTATCCATTTGGTAACGCCTATAAGCGTAGCCATCTTTCACAACAGTTAAAAGACGAATTCTTACAGTTGAGCAAAGAAGAACTGGAAGAAAAGAAAGTTGTCGCTTCAGTTGCTGGAAGAATTATGTCAAAGAGAAGAATGGGCAAACTTGGTTTCATGCACATTCAGGATAAATCAGGACAGATTCAGATTGTTGTTAATAAGGGTGTTGTAGGCGATGATGTTTACGAAATCTTCAAAACTAATGATATTGGTGACTTCGTTGGTATCGAAGGTGAAGTAATTAAAACTGAGTCAGGCGAATTATCAGTTAAAGCTGAAAAATATACTCATCTTTCTAAATCATTAAGACCATTACCAGAAAAATTCCATGGTTTAACTGATAAAGAAGAAAGATACAGAAGAAGATATGTTGACTTAATCATGAATGAAGGTTCAAAGAAGACTGCTTTCATGCGTGCAAATATTGTTAAGGCAATGAGAGATTACATGAATGATCAGGGATTCACTGAGGTTGAAACTCCTGTTTTAACTACTTTATTAACAGGCGCTTCTGCTAGACCATTCATTACTCATCACAACTCACAGGATTTAGACATGTACTTAAGAATTGCTCTTGAGTTACCTTTAAAGAGATTATTAGTCGGTGGTATGGAAGCTGTTTACGAAATTGGTAGAGTTTTCCGTAATGAAGGTATGGATGCTATGCATAACCCTGAATTCACTGAACTTGAAGCATACCTTGCTTATTCTAACCTGGAAGGAATGATGGATTTATCAGAAGGAATGTTCCAGTATATCGCTGAAACAGTATGCCATAAGACAACATTCACATTCTTAGGTCATGAAATTGATTTAAAGGGACCTTGGAAGAGAGTTTCAATGACTGATGCTATCAAGGAAATCACAGGTATTGATTTCAAATCAGATATGTCATTTGAAGAAGCAAAAGAACTGGCTAAGCAGCATGATATTACAGTCGAACCTCATTTCAGCTATGGCCATATCGTAAATGCTTTCTTTGAGAAATATGTTGAAGAAACACTTATTCAGCCAACATTCTTATATGGACATCCAATTGAGATTTCTCCATTAACAAGAACTAATCCTGATGACCCTCGTTTTGTTGACAGATTTGAATTATTCATCGGAACAAAAGAGTTCGCTAATGCTTATACAGAGTTAAATGACCCAATTGATCAGTTAGAACGTTTCAAGAAACAACTTGAAGAAAAGAATTTGGGTAATGATGAAGCAAACGATATCGATATGGACTTCGTTGAAGCACTTGAATATGGTATGCCTCCTGCAGGCGGTATCGGTTATGGTGTTGATAGAGCTGTCATGTTATTCACTGAAAGCGAAACAATCAGAGATGTCATTTTATTCCCTACAATGAAGCCAACTGATGCTGACAGAAAATCTGTAAAACCTGCCAAGAC
>R21__coassemble_517_pt1 | contig 31407 bp, 30 predicted proteins | sample R21__metabat2_high_PE_038 | metagenome-assembled genome bin R21 | reverse complement strand
CAATAATACTTCCTTAATAAAGGTTAATACTTGTATCGTCGGCAGCGGTGCTGCTGGTTATAATGCTGCCTTGCGTTTGTGGCAATATGGCCAAAAGGATATTTTACTGATAAGTGAAAACCGTTTATCTGGTACAAGCAGAAATACAGGAAGTGATAAGCAGACATATTACAAGTTGACTTTATCCTCTGATACACCTGACAGTGTTTACGAAATGGCAAAAACACTATTTGATGGTGAATCGGTTGATGGGGACAATGCATTATGTGAAGCAGCTTTAAGTGCTCCTAGTTTTTTGCGTCTGGCTGATTTAGGCATTCCTTTCCCTACTAACCGTTTTGGTGAGTACGTCGGTTATAAAACAGACCACGACCCAAGAAATAGAGCAACTAGTGTTGGGCCTTATACTTCCAAGAAAATGACTGAGGCTTTAGAAAATGACTTTGTTGAAAAACAGATTCCTTTCTTAGATCATTGCCAGGTTATTAAAATCTTAAGTGACCAAAATCAGGCATATGGTTTGTTATGCTTGAACAATCGTGAAGAAAATGAAGAAAATCTTTATACATTAATCCAATGTCAGAATGTAGTATATGCTACTGGTGGCCCAGCTGGAATCTATAAGAACAGCGTTTATCCAACTTCACAATTTGGAGCTAGCGGCTTAGCATTTGAAGCTGGTGTAATTGGTAAAAACCTTACTGAATGGCAATTTGGTTTAGCATCAATTAAACCTCGTTGGAATGTTTCGGGAACATATATGCAGGTTATGCCTAAAGTTATCTCAACAGATGAAGATGGTAATGATGAAAGAGAGTTCTTAATGGATTTCTTCAAGAAACCAGAAGAAATGTTGTCAAAATTATTCCTTAAGGGATATCAGTGGCCATTTGATGTCAGAAAGGTTGCTGATGGCTCATCAATTATCGACATTTTGGTTTATATTGAACTTTTAAAGAAAAGAAGAATATTCCTTGATTTCAGAAGTGACCCTGTTAATGGGAAGTTCTCTTTTGATGATTTAGATAGTGAAGCATACAATTATCTGAAGAAGGCCAACGCTTTAGTTGAAGTACCAATCAAACGATTAGAAATAATGAACCAACCGGCAATTGATTTCTATAAGGATAAAGGTGTTGATTTATATAATGAACGCTTAGAGATATCTTTATGTGTCCAACATAATAATGGTGGTCTTGATATTGATTTATGGTGGCAAAGCAATCTAAAAGGTTTCTTCCCTGTAGGTGAAGTAGCCGGAAGTCATGGTGTATACAGACCAGGAGGAAGTGCCTTAAATGCTTCCCAAGTTGGCTCTACTAGAGCTGCTATGTATATTGCTAACTGCTGTAATGAATTTACAAAAGATGAAGAAACATTTAAATCATTAGCAGAAAATGCCTTAAAAGAGATTAATGGCATTGCTAATAACGCATTAAATAGTGAATCAACTGTCTTAAGTACAATGAACCACTTCACCAATTTAATGAGTGAATGCGCTGGAGCAATCAGAAACAAAGATAAGATTGAAACTTTGTTAAATAGTGTTGATGAACAATTAGCTAATTTCGACAAAGTCACTATTAAGAGTAATCGTGAATTAACTAATTTATTCAGATTAAGAGATATTCTAATTGCTCAAAAATGTTATCTTTCAGCCTATAAAAACTATATTGAAGAGTATGGTAAAAGTAGAGGAAGTGCTCTTTATACAAACTATGATGGTATCAAGCCTCACAAACAATTAGATGATATATTCACTTATATTATCGATGATGGTTCAAGAAAAGATCAGATACAGCAAGTTAAACTAATTGATGGTAAATGCACAGTATCATGGCGAAAAATTAGAGAACTACCTCTAAATGATGATTTCTTCGAAAATACTTGGAGCAATTATCGTAAAAACAAAAACATCTATTAAATAAAAAATCGCTTCATTAAGAAGCGATTTAATTTTCTATGGTGGAGGCGAGGAGAATCGAACTCCTGTCCAAAACGTGCCCCACATTCAAACGTCTACAGTATAGTCCATCAATATAACAGTCAGTTGGTGACGGACCGCCTAAACTGCCTGTTTTCTCAATTAAATTTCGGCGTTACTTATTGAGAATCGTTTAGCCTATCTCTTTCTCTTGCACCAACTCCCGGTAAAGAAATAAACCCGGGGTTGACGGCTGCGAACCTATATCGGTTAACTAAGCAGCAAATGATAATGAATAATTATCGTTTATATTTAGGTTTTGATCTTTAAGGTAATCACACCACTGCAATCTGAATCCAACAACGCCCTGTCGAAACCAAGACGCCCCCATTAGCGTAGTTATTCTATACAAAATAGTTTTGCTTGTCAAATGTTTCTTTTAATTAATCTTTACGCAAAATCCATTCAATTCCTTTTTCAATTCTCTGTAATGGCTGATTGAAATGTCCTCCGGGATTTAAAAAAAAATTGTTTTTGATTGTTCTTTTAGGTAATCATATAACCATTGTGTTACCTGTTGAACGGGTTGCATCAATTTATTTTTAGTTAACGCTTCTTTATCCCCTAATGAGATATAAAATTTGCCTTGTTTCAAATTTGAGCTAACAATATACTCTTTGAAGTTTGGATACCATAATGATGCTGAACAGCTTACTACACCATCAAAACATTCCATTTTACTATAAGCATACCAACCAAATAGACCAGCTAGCGAATAACCGACAATATATCTTTTTTCATATTGATATCCTGTCTCACATTCATTGATAATATCTTTTAACTGTTCAATTGTTTTATCCGCCCGACCAGCAAACTTATCAATAGGCCAAGGTGATAATTCGCTATTCCAATCTTCAATTTTCAAATAGACGATATCAGCATTAAACTGTATATCGTCTATTTTAGTATCATCAATCAAGTATAGAATTGTTTTACAATCCGGCTTTCTGCTTATTTCGCTCAAATACATTTATCATTACCCTTAAGCCAAACATTATCTCTTGATAACATGAATCAAAATCACCAGTATACCAAGGATCATCAATATCTTTTCGCATCAACATTCTGATTTTGTTGTCTGGGTCATTATCAAACATTCTGTTCATATTGGCGACATTCATAAAATCCATGCCAATTAACAAATCATAATATTGATAATCTTCCTTCGTCAGTTTTCTAGCACTATGTTTCTGATATGGAATATCATGTTTGTCTAACTCTTTTTTTGCTGGTGGATAAATATCATTGCCCAACTCTTCACTGCTTGTTCCAGCTGAAGAAACCTCAAATTGGTCTTCCATACCATTTTCTTTGAGTAAGTATTTAAACATATATTCAGCCATAACACTACGACAGATATTGCCATGACAAACGAAAAGAATTTTTACCATTACTTAAACCTCTAAACTTGTTCTGAAGATTGTTTCTTGTCAACATTTATATGCCATACTTTTTTAAATCCACAGTAAAATCAATAACTTCAATCCCATCTTTTTCCAACATTTCTTTTTGGACTTCCTTACCACCTAAACCAAAATGTTCCGCAAGTTTTCCTTGACTGCTAACAACCCTATAGCAAGGCGTATAAAATGGGTCGGGATTGTTATGAAGAGCATTTCCTACTGCTCTAGCAGCTTTAGGATTACCCAACAGTTCTGCAATCTTACCATAAGTGGAAACTTTTCCTTTAGGAATCTGACGGGTTATTTTGTATACTTCTTCTTGAAAAGCTGTACTAGAACTCATATGTTTCTGGTGCAGAACCAAATGATGAGATAGTTGCTACTGCGTTTTCAAAGTATAATACTTCAGTATTTTCATCATTCTCATCATACATACCTCTTAAATTTGGATATGCATCCAGCATATGTTTCTTAGCTTCAACTCTATCATCTGAAACTAATGTGCCTGCCAATCTAACCCATGCACCGCCATTAAATGCACAGATTTCAACCTTTGGGTTTTCATGAATCTGTTTAGAAACGTTCTTTACCTTTCCAGTTTGGATATATAGTTTTCCCTCAAATACATCAACAGTACCGAAAGGTCTTACTCTAGGCTGATCACCTTCAACTGTAGCTAAATAATATGTACCAGCTGCCTTTAAAAATTCATAAACTTTATCCATTATTTATACCTCCTGTATACCTTATAATTCTATCATATTTACTATTTGAATTGTTCAAAGCGATTTGGTATAATGTATAAGCATTATTGTTAAAAGGAGCCGTATTAGTATGTTAAAAGCACTTATTATGATCGTTGCGGTTATTATCATCATCCTTGTTCTTTTACAAAGCGGAAAATCATCTGGTGTAAGTTCGGCCTTCACAGGTGGAAATGGTGGATTAAATCTGTTCAGTAATATGAAGGAAAGAGGCCCAGAAAAGATTATCTCTATGATGACATTGGGATTTGGAATTCTGTTCTTCATTCTGGTAATAATTGAATTAATTGTTTCACAGTAAGCATAAAGGCCGAAAGGTCTTTTTTTTGGAGTTTTTTATATGAATGAAAAAATAGTTGCAGTCAACAGACGTGCCAGACACGATTACTTCTTAGAAGATTTCTATGAAGCAGGTATCGAGTTAACTGGTACAGAAATCAAAAGTATCCGTCAGGGTAAGGTACAATTTAAGGAAGCCTATATCGACTTCACTTTTGATAATGAAGCTTATGTCGTTGATATGCATATTTCTGCCTATGACCATGGTAATATCTTCAATCATGAAGAAACTAGAAAAAGAAAACTTCTTCTTCATAAATATGAAATCAAGAGTTTGAAGAAAGCCGTCCAGGTTAAAGGTTATACAGTTGTTCCTGTAAGAATGTATTTAAAAGGTGGCTTATGTAAATTGGAAATTGCTTTAGCAAAAGGTAAAGACCTTTATGATAAGCGTCAGTCTTTAAAGGAAAGAGATGTCAAACGAGAAATCGAAAAGGCAATGAAAACTCAATAGGAGGTTGCTATGAAAGTAAATAACTTTATTAAGAACATCACTGAGCGCTTTAACAATGTTTTTAAGCGCTTTTTATTCCCTTGTTTATATTTATGTGGGGTATCACTTACTTTAGTGGTTTCCATAATTATTGAATATGATAAAGAAGATTTAGTATTTATCATAATGTCTTTAGGCTTAGGTCTACTGGCCTCATTATTGATTGATTTATTCAATGAATACTTTAATAAAAGACTCTTTTCATTCCTATCATTATTTGTTGCTGGTGGCAGTTTTGCCTTATTACATTTCTACAATGACAATCAATACGTCATATTAGGCTATGTTGGTGTAGCAGCATTATTATTCTGTTTAATTGCTGCTGTATGTTACAACAAAGAAAATCAACCTAACTTATGTGGTTATATTGTTAATAAACTGTTCTTCTGTGCTTTATTATGTTCAGTATTAACAAGTGGTATATGTATTTGTGTTTTAGCTTTCCAGTTATTGATCAAAGACTTTGATGACATGGAAAAAGTTTACATGATTGTTCTTTCCATTTCTCAGGTAGCTGTCTGTGGTATTTTATTCCTTTCTTACCTACCTAAAAAGGATGAAGAAATAACAATTACTTCACCTTATAGAATCATCGTTAATAAAGTAGCCTTAATTGTTTATTTCTTATTATTGGTTGTCCTTTATATGTATTTAGGCAAGATCATCATTACTTCCGATATGCCTACAGGCAGAATTAACTGGTTTGCTTCTTTAGCTTTGTTGTTCTATTGTTTCTTCTTCCTGTCTTGTCAAAGTCAGCAGACAGGTTTAGAAAAGTTCTTCTGTAAGTTTGGTGGATTGTTAATGTTACCAATATTGGCAATGCAAGGATATGCTGTTTACGTTCGTGTTTCGGCTTATGGATTAACTCCTTGGCGTTACTTATCATTGTTATTTGATTTAGTTGGAATTATCTTCATTATTAACTCTTTAGTTAAATATCCTGTCAGATATTCCATTATTGCCATGGCAGTTATTATGTTATTAAGCTGTGTAGGTCCATTAAACTTTTTGGATGTTCCATTTAGACAACAAAATAAAGTATTTGAGAATGTTTTAACGAAAAACAATATGCTGGTAGATGGAAAAATTGTGCCATCCTCTTCTTTATCAGACGAAGACAAAGCTACTATTTATAGCACTTATGATTTCCTCTACTATGCTGATTCTAATTTATATTCTCTAGCCAAAGATATTAAATGGTCACAATTTGAAAGTACATTTGGATTTAACCCTTATAACAACGAAGAATACAATTACAATGATTATGTATATTGTTACTTCAATCCGGATTGTACTTCAGTTGATGTATCTTCATACTCAACTTTTGAAGAATACAGAGAATATTACAATAATGAAGAAGATTGTTATGATGAGTTAATTAAATTATGTAAACAGTTAAACGGTATGTATGATGGCGATGATAACTATCACCATGAAAAGATTGTATATCAATATAATGGTGCAACTTATGTTGTTAAATATTTAAGTTTTACAATCGCCGATGATGATAAACTTACTAGTATCGATATTTCAGCTTATAAATTGTATTAGAGAAAGGATTTATGAATATGATTATTATTGAAATGAATGATGGTGGAATCATTAAGTTAGAACTTGATGAAAAAGCAGCTCCTATTACGGTTGCTAACTTCCGTAAATTAGTTAGTGAACACTTCTATGATGGATTAATCTTCCATAGAGTCATTAAGGGATTTATGATCCAAGGCGGTGACCCAACTGGTACAGGAATGGGTGGAAGTGATGAAAGCATTAAAGGTGAATTCGCTATTAATGGTTACAACAATCCACTAAAACATACTAGAGGTGTTATCTCAATGGCTAGATCTTCTAATCCAGACAGTGCCTCTTCACAATTCTTCATCATGCATCAGGATGCACCACATTTAGATGGTTCATACGCTGCTTTTGGAAAAGTTGTTGAGGGAATGGATGTTGTTGATCAGATTGCCTGCGCTGATACAGATTGGCGCGACAGACCAATAGTAGAACAAAAAATCAAGACAATTTACGAGCTTCAGTAATCTGAAGCTTTCATTTGACCATTATAGTCTATAAGAGTACAATGGTTGTTATTAAAGGAAAAGAGAACTATGACAAAAAAAAAGATTAATTGACAGAAGAGATGGCAGATTTATTGAGGACTCAGATCCCCTCCATACTTTTATGCCTTATCTGATGGGTAATCGTGCTGATAACGAGGCAGTTCTTAACGATAACTTTGATATGACCAAAGTTAAAGAATTCCTTGAAAAGAAAAACAGCGAAAACCCTGAACACAACTACACATATTTTCATATCATCCTTGCTGCACTAGCAAAGGTTTTCTATCTGCGACCAAAAATGAATATTTTCATTGCTGGGCACAGATATTACATGCGTGATGATATCTCCTTCTCATTTGTTGCGAAAAACAAGTTCGCCGACAATGGTGGAGAATCCTTATTAATCATCAAAGCCGAAGATAACGATCAGCCAATCGTTGACCAGTTACATGACAAGATTTGTGCTGAAGTTTACAAAGTCAGAGAAGGTGGCGGAGAAGATGGAACTACCACTAACCTTAAATGGTTATCACGTATTCCTCGCCCTATCTTAAAGGTTGTTGTTAAATTATTATTCTGGATGAACTATCATGACTTAATCCCTGCTTCTTTAAATGATTTTGACCCATACAGATCAAGTATTTTCGTTTCAAACTTAGGAAGCATTAAGATGGATGCTACATATCACCATCTGATTAACTGGTCACTGAACTCATGCTTCGTACTGATCAATCAGGTTCATATGGCTCCATTCTTCGCAGATGATGGCTCTTATCAGATGAAGCCTTCTTGTAACATTGGTTTTACAATTGATGAAAGAATTGCTGATGGCTTCTACTTTGCCAGATCAATTATGTTATTCAGATATTTATTAGAAAACCCTGAATTACTAGAACAACCATTAAGCGCACCAGTTGACTGGGAAGAAAAATAAGACACAAAAAAGAAGAACCGCGAGGTTCTTCTTTCATTATCCCGTTTAGGACTATACGTCCTTTTTCTTTATGATAGCAAATGATCCTACATAGATAAGTGCCGATAAAATCAGATAAGTTAATGTGACAGCATACATATTTAATGTGTTGTTGTCTGTTACATATGAGGAAGAATAACTTTCTCTGATAAAGTCTTTATCAACTCTTGTTGAAGAGAACATATTTGTCAGGTAAGCTAAAATCTCCAATCTCTCAGTTTTACCATAGATTCCGCCAAACATATTCATATAGAACTTAAAGATCAATCCAAAGTGATAGTTAACATCAACCAGGCTGATTAAAGCGGAAAGTGACTTACCAGATAAACCGGAAATCAATCTTTGAATTGGGAAGAAGGCAATCATGATTACCACAACCGCAATCAATGGTAACATTGCTGTAATCTTCTTTCTGAATATACAGCTCAATAATGTTGATAAACCTAAGAAGATAATGATAACAGTGATGCCGTAAAGAATATATCCTGGCATATAATGTATCATCTGCTTATAAATCTCAGCTGACATCTTCGCATTGAAGAATAAAGCCCCATAATAAACAAAGATAGTCAACAGCAGTAAGATAACCTGACCAGTGAAAGCACCAGCAATCTTAGCCAATAAGATCTGTTTTCTTGTATTAGGTTTTGCGACTAATAATCTGAATGTTCCTTCATGTACTTCTGAAGAAATTAAACCTGTTGAGGTCGAAATAACCATAATCATTAACCACGCACCACATATTAATAAGAACATAACTGTATGCTGAGCCAGTAATGATTGTGAAATAACTGAATAATAATCACCACTATAAGAATTAGGGCCAAATGATTCTGTTAGTATTTCACCTAGAATCGCAATAAGCACTGACAAGACGATTAAAGGCTTTGTGACAGTTGTTTCAAGAGTTCTAGAATAAATATTCTTCATCTTAGTTTTCCTCCTCTTCAGCCTTTAAAACTTGTTGATACAATGAATCAAGTGATAAGCTGTCCTGCTTCATGACATTCAAATCTAAATCATTTTCATAGATAATTTTGACAATTGTCTTCTTTAAAGACTTCATATCGCTACCAGAAACGTGTAAACCATCTTTTCTTTCTTCAATATCAAATCCAGCTAATTTTTCTTTTAATAAATCATTATCTGAACAATCAACAAGTAAGACACCCTGTTCAAACTTCTGATTGGCAACCTTAATATCTTCATCCAATACCAGTTTGCCATGGTCAATCATGATAACATGGTCGATAACAGTCTGTAATTCAGTTAAGACGTGTGAACTGATTAACACAGTCATATTACTGTTTTTAACCATTTTTCTTACTGTTTCTAAAATTTCATGACGGCTAGTTGGGTCCAGGTTTGCGGTTGGTTCATCAAGTAATAAAATCTTTGGATCAGAAATCATTGCCTGAGCTAAAGAAACTTTCTTCTTCATGCCTGTAGAGAACTTAGCAACCTTTTTATATGCATGTTCAGTTAAATCAAACTGTTTGATTAAATCGCCAGCTTTTTTCATTGCTTCTTCATCGCTTAAACCTGCTAAAGTACCCATATACCACAGATACTCAATACAGCTCATGTCGTTATAGAAGCTTGTAAATTCTGGAGAATAACCTAGTTGTTTTAAAGCATCCTTACTTGCTAAAGGATAGCCCATAACATTTCCATCGCCACTTGTTGGGAATAATGAACCCATAATCATAGCCATAGTTGTACTCTTGCCAGCGCCATTAGGTCCGACAATACCATAAATTTTCCCTGGTTGTAATTTTAAGGAGAAATCATCAACAGCAGTGAACTTACCGAATTTCTTTGTAAGATGATTTAATTCAATACAATATTCACTCATTTATAAGACCTCCTTTCCATGGCTTTTAACATATGCTTTTCGATGTAAGTTAATGTATAAGGCTGCAGCCAAGCTGACAGCTGCTACACCAACAATCCAATAAGCAGTGTTTTTGTGATCAGTAACTGTAACATCAAAGCTACATTTACTGCTCTTACCATAAGCGTCTGTACATGACATTATGATGGTGTGATGACCATCTAATAGATTCAATCTATACTCTTCTTCAACACCGGTATAAACTAATGTGCCATTATCATATATCTGCATTGTTGAATATTCAGAATAGTTTTTCCACTTCAAATCAACATAATTGTTGTCTGTAACTTCATTTGGAGTATCAACCATCTCGAAGCCTTTATCAATGTTTAACATATAAACCTGATTTTCGTTGTTAGTAACCATCAGTGTTGAATTATCAACTAATGTATAGTTAGAAGCCAATAGCTTATAATTAGCGACAACATCATTTTCTTTATAGTCATATAAAGCAAATGAATCATATCCAACTAAAGCAAAGTAACGGTCAGTGTTTTTAACTCTTTTAATCTGCATGCTGCTATTTGATTCAACAGACATTGAAATTTCTTTAATAACATTAAATGTCTGACTGTCATAAATCATTAATGCGTTGACAGAAGACCAGTCATCTTCATTCCAATATGTCTTATAATATGCCAAATCTCTATAGCCATCGCCATTTACATCATCAACCAACATTGGTGAAGAATAATCAAATCCATAATCTGCAAGATTATTGGATAGTGGAACATCATACTCAGGATGCCAGTAATCTATATCCTCAAATTTATCATCCTCTTTAGAATCAGAGAAGTAGTGTAAAACTTCTCCAGTTTTACCATCGAGCAATACCTTGCACCATACTGTACTAGTATAGCCAAAGATTTCATTATATCCATCACCATTGATATCATAATCAAGAACATAATAGATTTCATAATCACCGACACCTTCAGGGCATAAAGTAAACAACTTATCCAAAGTCTTTCCATCATAGATGTCATATACCTGGAATCCTTTAGCATTTAAAGCATAAACAGCTATCTCTGTAACACCATCATTATTGATGTCGCCAAAAGCATATGTGTAAGCGCCCTTATCTTTGACAATGTTAATTTTCTTACCTGTTAATTTGTAATTGAATGCTTCATTCTGGTAATATGACTGACCAACAGAAGCGTTCTTTTCTGAAACAAACAGCCAATCTTCAATACCGTCACCATTAACATCGCCAAGTTTTACAGCTGGTGAATAGTTTTCAATATATGTGTTTAATGAAGCTAATAAAGTATAGTTCTTTGTTGAATAAACCATTCCATCAACAACGATTTCTCTTTTGCCATCTTTATTAGTATCTTTGATCAATGTTAAATTGTCATAAATAACAGCATAATCATAAACATACTTTTTCTTATCATAATCGTAGTACTTATAGTTCAATAACTTTGTTTTTGCTAAAGCTTTGCCATCTTCACCTGATAAGATAACGATATATGAACCATTGTTCTGTTCAAACTTATTGTCAAAAGTATTTATGACACAAATGATGTCATCAATTCCATCATTGTTGAAATCATCAACAAAGGTCTTCTCAATACCCTTATTTGGTTCTTTAATATCCAAATCGTATTCCCATTTGACAGTTTCCATGTCAAAGAGATTGCAGACAATTTTACTGATTTCACCATTGATATTGTATGTAGCAACAAAACTATCATCATTTAACTGGAGAAGTTTTGTTGAAACCTTATCAAATAAATATTTGTATTCTGATACTTTATCATTTAGCTGACAGCATCCACCATGGTAAGCTTCAATGATGTAATTGCCATCTTTTCTTGTCAGTTCAACACCCTTTGAACAATCCATTCCAACAATTGTTGTATTGTAAAGTTCTTTGCCTTCGTAATCGAATACTCTAACTTTTGTTAAACTATCTTCGTTACCGACAGTGATGATAGCTTTTTCACCATTGTACTCACCAATAAGAGCGCTTGCTTTATTTGTGAAACGTTCATAAGACAATAATGTTTCTACAGTCTTTGTTTCCTTATTGTATACAGCAAATACTGGTTCAAAATCAGATGCTCCATATTCATTTTTCATATCTGGATCAATCATATAAGCACTGATTAGTAAGTAACCATCGTAGTCGTCAATGATCTTGTGGGAGTTGAAATCAGAATCGCCATAACCTGTCTTACTGTAAACTGATTTGTTGTCAATCCATTCTGTGTTGTACATCTTACGTGCCATTAACAGTTCATCATTAATTGTTCCTAGCTCAACTTCTTGATATTGGCTACCATTAATAATGTACAGTTTACCATTTTCACTAGTGGCATATAAGTCTTTTCCATCATAATAGAGGTCCCACATATTCATCTGGGCCATCATTATTTCATCCCAACGTACAATTTCCAGTTCCGTAGCTATATGTAATTTAGAATTTAACTGTCCATTGCTGCTGTCGATATAACCTACACAACCCATCTGATCTGTGAAAGCAATCTGATTACCAATAATTTCAATATCCCAAACATTATCCTCATTAACATAATCAAAGATTGTTTCACCTGTTAAAGGGTTAATGCACAAGATATGATAATCATAAACGATTAAAGCATAATCATTTAACTTTGCTAGTTTTCTAATGAAGGAGTTTTGTTTGATAACAGCTCCTGACTGGTCTGCATTGACAAATGTCAGACGCAGTGAAGAAATTGTTTTTCCATCTTTTCCACTGATTACTAATACCTGGTCAGCATAAGATGTTGCTGACTGGTAGGTAATGAAATCAACATAACCATCATTGTTGATATCATTTAAAACAGCGAGTTTTAAAACTGGGAAATTAGTCTTCAGATTAATTCGCTGTTGTGAAGTAACGATATCGATGCCGTTGTCACCATAATAAACAGTTGCATCTTCGCCATTATAGTTAATGTAGTATAAAGGTCCTGCATTGCTATATTGGCATCTTCATCCAAGCTAATTACACTTTTTTCGATTGCTGACACTGGTAGAAAGTTGATAAACAACATAAACGTCAGCAAACACACAATAAATTTTCTCATTTTTGCTCCTTATTCTTCTGTCTCGAAGAAAGTAAAGTCCTCTTTTTCTAATGCTTCAAGATATTTATACAATATCTCTTCCATTCTATCTTTTGTTTCCATGAAGTTAATCATGGCTTTTGCTTTATTGGCTTTAGGTAAACCATCAATATACCAACATGCATGACTACGCATTTCCTTAACGGCATTGGTTTCACCTTTTAATTCAATAAGACTATAAGCATGTTTTAAACACTGGTCAATTCTTTGTTTTGGTGTAGGATCTTCCAATATTTCTCCACTTTCATCATACGCAATCATTTGGCTGATTAACCAAGGATTTCCTAAACATCCTCTGGAAACCATAAATCCATCACAATGGGTCAAGTTTTCCATTTCTATCATGTCTTTAACTTTTCTGATATCACCATTACCAATAACTGGGATGTCGACCTTTTCTTTTACCTGTCTGATTAAATCCCAATCTGAATGACCTGAATAGAACTGAGTTCTTGTTCTTGGATGAATAATGATGGCATCAGCACCAGCTTGAGCTATCATTTGTGACATCTCAACAACATTAATATGTTCTAAATCCCATCCAGCACGCATTTTGACTGTTAATGGTTTTTCGATGTTCTGTTTGATTGCTTCGACAATCTGGGCAGCATGCTGTGGCTCTTTCATCAAGGCTGAACCACCATTGTTTTTAACAACCTTACTGACTGGACAACCCATATTAATATCAATGACATCACAATCAGTCTGTTTGTCAAAATAAACTGCTCCCTCTACCATTGTGTCAATATCATAACCAAAAAGCTGTAAAGCAAGAGGTCTTTCCTGTTGATTTACCTGACACATCTGTAAAGTCTTTTTATTTTTAAAGTGGATTGCTTTATCAGAAATCATTTCTGAATATATTAAAGCCGGGTCAAATTCTTTAATAACAGCTCTGAATCCAGGATTGGATACACCAGCCATTGGTCCGATTAAAACCCTATTTTTTAATTCAAGATTTCCGATCTTTAATGTTTTACGCATACTCAATTAATTTATTAATTCTTTTTTGCTAGCAGCTTTCTTTTCTCTTTCTGTAGCTGCATAAACATAACCCTGCAGTGTCTCTTCAGAGAATTCATATTTTGTGTTGCAGAACTTGCAGACAACTTCACAACCATGGTCTTCTTCTAACATTGTTTGTAAATCTGCTCTTGGTAGTTTAGCTAGTATTCTAGCAAACTTTCCCTTATTACATTCACATTTGAATCTTAACTTTCTTGTTTCGAGTTCTTCGTAATCAGGGAAAATAGATTCCACTATTTCTTTTGGATCATTCATTTCAGTAATGATCTGAGAGATTGGTTTTAAGTGGCTGACTCTGTCTTCAACAATTTGTACATCTGTTTCAGTTGCTGAAGGCATCATCTGAATAATTAAACCACCTGCAGCTTTGATTGATCTATCAGTATCAACTAATACGCCAACACTGACAGCTGAAGGTGTTTGCTCAGAATAAGCATAGTAGTAAGCGAAATCTTCACCGATTTCACCAGTTTGAATATCTACTTCTGAAATGAATGGCTGCTTCATACTTAAGTCTTTAACAACAGTAATTGTGCCATCTGTTCCTACTGCTTTACCTACATCTAACTTAGTAGGGTTCTTTTCAATCTGAACATGAGGGTTAGTAACAAATCCTCTGACGGAACCATCATAGTAAGCATCAACGACCATCTGACCTAACTGTCCTTTGCCATCCATCTTGATTTCTATTTTTTCATGAATGTCTTTTAACATGCTTCCCATCATACAGCCAACAGAAAGTAATCTTCCTAAAGCTGCTGAAGCAGTAGGCCATAAATCATGTCTTGTTGTAGCTTCCTGAACTAATTCAGTAGTACGACAACAGAATATTCTGACATTACCATTTAATGCTGTTCCTCTAGATAATACATCCATATAATTTACTTCCTTTCAGAAAACAGCACCCGAAGGTGCTGTTTAACTATTCTTCTGTTTTGACAGTCTTTTTTCTTACTGTCTTTTTCTTTTCAGCAACAGACTCCTCTTCGACCTTTTCATCTTCTTTATTATTTTCTTCTGATTCTACGACCTTACCATATTTAACGATATTGTCGAGATCTTCTTTAGTAAGAGTTTCACGGTTCATTAACTCAGTTACGATATTATCAAGTTCACTACGATGTTCCTTAATAATCTTCTGAGCTAAAGTGTAACTCTCGTTGATAATCTTTCTGACTTCCTGGTCAATTTCATAAGCAATCTGGTCTGAGTAGCTCTTGTTTGTTGTATAGTCTCTTCCTAAGAAGACATTGCCGTCTTCCTTAGAATACTGAACTGGACCAATTGAGCTCATACCATAAGCTGATACCATTGCTCTGGCAATCTTTGTTGCTCTTTCGATATCGTTTGAAGCACCTGTTGAAATTTCACCAAGGACTAATTCTTCAGCAACTCTACCACCAAGTAATCCAGTGATTTCGCCTTCTAATTCTTCCTTAGTTGATAACATTGTATCTTCCTTAGGTGTCATTAAGTTATATCCACCAGCTGTGCCACGTGGAATGATTGTAACTTTCTGAACGATATCTGCTGCTTCTAAGAAGATGCCTACAACTGCATGGCCAGCTTCATGGACAGCAACCAGTTTCTTTTCTTTTTCAGTATATTTTCTGCTCTTTTTAGCAGGACCAGCCATTACTCTGTCAATTGCTTCATCAAGGTCTGACATTGTGATTTCTGTACCTTTTCTTCTAACAGCCATGATAGCTGCTTCGTTAAGTACGTTTTCTAAGTCAGCACCTGAGAAACCAGGTGTTCTTGCTGCTAAAGCATCCAAGTCAATTTCCTTTGCTAAATGCTTATTTCTAGCATGAACTTGTAAAATAGCTTTTCTTCCTTTTTTATCAGGAAGTGATACGGTAATTTGTCTGTCAAATCTACCTGGTCTTAGTAAGGCAGGGTCTAAGACGTCAGGTCTGTTTGTAGCTGCAATAATAACGATTCCAGCATTTTCTTCGATACCATCCATTTCAACCAGTAACTGGTTTAATGTCTGTTCTCTTTCATCGTTACCACCGCCAAGTCCAGCACCACGCTGTCTACCAACAGCATCGATTTCATCAATGAAGATCATACATGGAGAAGTCTGCTTTGCCTTCTTAAACATGTCTCTTACTCTTGATGCACCAACACCGACGAACATTTCAACGAAGTCTGAACCACTTATTGAGTAGAATGGAACATCTGCTTCACCAGCAACGGCTTTAGCAAGTAATGTTTTACCTGTACCAGGAGCACCAACCATCAGCACACCCTTAGGAATTCTAGCACCCATCTTAGAGAATTTATCTGGGTCGCGTAGATAGTCAATAAGTTCTGCCATTTCTTCTTTTTCTTCATCACAACCTGCTACATCATCAAATCTAACTTTGATGTTGCTTTCAAGACGTGCACGTGATTGTGAGAATTCAAAGGCTTTATTATTGCCGCCGACATTCATCTTTGTCAGCATCAATATGCCAAATCCTGCAAGAATTAGAACTGGCAATACTTCAGCTAATACTTCAACAAGATAGTTTGTCTGATACGGATTCTTTACCGTAATATTTTCGTCTTTAACTTTTTCAGTCAGTAATTCCATTAACTGGTCATTCTGCTGTTGCGTATTTGGAATACTTACGCTGAATGTGTAAGTAGTATCCTTTTCGGTATAAGTACCGGAAATATCAATTACAGTTGTATTCATTGTTACAACTACAGAGTCTAATTGTTTTTCCTCAATCAAATCTTGGAACTGTCCATAATTGAGCGACTGTTTTTTACTTAGACTTGCTGATGTATACAAACCTGTAATGAATATTGCTGCAACCAGATATGGAATTAAGTTGAGCAATTTTCTATTTTTCAATCTAATAACCTCCTAACATACTAATACAATTCGTCTTTTAGTACGCCGACATATGGAAGATTACGATACTTCTGGTTGTAATCTAATCCAAAGCCGATGACAAATTCGTTCTCTATCTCAAAGCCGACGAAATCAGCTTTAATGTCTACTTCTCTTCTAGACTGCTTATTAAGCAGAGTAATTACTTTAACATCATGTGCTCCCTTATGGTAAAGAAGCTCTTTTAATTTCTTAATTGTTAAGCCTGTATCTACGATATCATCAATTAACAGAATGTCTCTGTCAACAATTGAAGTATCAAGGTCTTTATTGATCTTGATGTCGCCCATTGACTCTGTTCCTGAATATGAACTAGCAGCCATAAAGTCAACTTCGATATCAACTGTGACATGTTTAATCAGTTCAGCAAAGAAAGGAACTGAACCCTTTAGTGTAGAAACAAATAAGACATTGTGATCGTTAACAGCATATAATTCATCAAGCTGTTTTCCTAATTCTTCGCATCTTTCAACAATCTGCTGTTCGCTAAATAAAACTTTTTTTACATCAGGATGTAACATTCTATAATTCCCCCATAGACATTGCATTTATTTTACCACAAACAAGGATGGTTTAATAGAGTAATGATTTACATCACAGCCGATAAATGGGACAAAAATTACGTCATTTTTGCTATTAATGACAACTGGCCATTTTATACGGTCACGATACTTAATTTTGCGGTCAATAAAGAAGCGGTTTACCTTCTTATGGCCGTATCTTAATTCTATAACATCACTTGTGTGGTAATTGCGGATTATTAATGGGAAATCATCATTATTTAGTGTGATTCCCTCAATTGTCTGTCCATTTTCAACAATATTGAAGTATTCCGTCTGCAGATATTCAACAGTATTTAAAACATAGCTATAGTTACACTCATTATCACAAATATAGAAAACACCATATTCACACACTAAGCGTTGAGTCTCGTTAATTGGAATAAAGATATTCTCTTCTGTGCTATTCAACTGTTTATCAACATCTTCAATAAAGGCAGATGAATATACCTGTTGAGGGTCATTAAGATACATCAGATATCTGATAAGGATATGACGGATTTCTCTATCTTCATTACGGTATTCATCTAAAGGAATATCATTGTCAAAATCGTATTTCTCTTTTAAATAAGACAGTTGCTGGTCCATCTGATTATTCAATGTTTCAATTTCTTTACCCCATTGATCAATCTGTTGGTCACTTGCCGGTTCAATTAACTGATGTCTGATTTTATTACGGGTATATTTATCAGAGAAGTTTGATTCGTCATCACCAAAAGGGACTCCATTATCCAGACAATATTGTCTGGTTTCTTTTTTACGCCATTGAATTAATGGTCTGATAATTGTCATGCCATTTCTTTGGGTACTATAAGGAATGCCATAATACCAGCCACGTGATTGTCTTTCCATGCTCATCAGATAGTTTTCTATACTGTCATCTTTTTGATGACCCAATAATAAAGCTGAACAGTTTAACTGTTGGTAAATGCGTTTATAGAAATCATAACGGACATCTCTTGCCCACTTCTGGAAGTTTTCATTATCAATCTGATGAGGATAAAGTGTATAAACTTTTACACCATTTTCCTTACAAAAATCTTTCAATAGCTTTTCTTCTTTATCAGCATTCTTTCTTAATTTGTAGTTAACATGACAAACGACAACATCATATTTTTCTTTTAAACAAAGTGAAAGAAGCGCCATTGAATCACTGCCGCCTGATGCTCCAATAAGATACTTGCCATTTGAGTCAAGATTAAGAAACTGTTGCATAATACTATTCTAACATATTACTCAATCCTCAATGTTTCAACAAATCTTTCAAATGCCTGTTTGTATAATTTGCTATCTGTATCTATATGCCCTTTAATATCAATTACTCTGGCTGTATTGATATATTTACCATCATTTAAAAACAAAACGGAATATTTATATAAACCTTCTACTTTTCCTAAACGCATAATATGTCTTAATCCATTAGGGTTTTCTTTTTCATCATAAGCCTGATTAAAAATTGTCTCGTTAGAGGTCATAGGAATGACAAAAGCTTTAGCATAGAAAACATTGATAACTAAACCAAAGTGCTGGAAACCACTTTCGCTCAAATATGCTTTACCAAAATCAATAAAGCATACATCACCAGGACTTATTGTTAAACCATAAGACCTGCATGATTTTAATGATGAGCGTTCCATATAATTCAGCTCACTGATTATCAGATCTTTATACTGTTTAAAAGGCATGCTTTTATAACTCTTGATTGAATCAGATAAGTATTGTTTAGCTGCCTCATTAATTACTTTCCTGTCTTCCGTGTAATATAGTTTATCAATCTCCATAATTAAATAATCAACCCTCAAGATAGTGAAGGTTGATTATTACAATTTAGAAATATAAATATTTATTTATTTGTCTTTCTTCCTAGTTATTTTTTAGGAAGATATTTTTCAGCAGCCTTTAATAAGTTGTTGCTGTTTTCAATAACCATTTGTGCTCTAGTAGTACGGCCATACTTCTCGTCTTCAAGCTGTAATTGAGCTTTAGCCTTATCAGCTAAAACTTCATCAACATCAATTTCTTCAACATCAATGACATTATAAGATGCAATTTTGGCATAGTTATCACGGAAATAAAGTATTCCTCCATTTACAGCATAATGTTTAAGCTTGCCATTCTCGATTGTTTCAATTATGCCAATTTCTAATGGAATCATAATTGGCGCATGATTAGAAAGGATGGTTCTTCTACCATCAGTAGCTGGAACATTTAACTTTTCCGTCATAATGGTGCGATAAACACCTCTATGGGTAACAAAGTCAGTTTTAAACTGCATTGTTTAACTCCTTAGCTTTTTCTTCGACATCTTCGATTGTACCAACATACATGAAGGCACTTTCTGGATAATCATCATATTCACCATCAAGAATCGCTTTAAATGATCTGACTGTATCTTCAATCTTAACGAACTTACCCTGATAGCCAGAGAATTTTTCTGCAACGGCGAATGGCTGTGATAAGAAGTTTCTGATTCTTCTTGCTCTGTTAACAATTAATCTATCTTCCTGAGATAACTCATCAATACCTAAGATAGCAATGATGTCCTGTAAATCATGATATCTCTGTAAAATCTTTAAAACCTGTTGAGCAACCAGGTAATGTTGCTGACCAACAATGCTTGGATCAAGAGCTTGTGATGATGATTGTAATGGGTCAACAGCTGGATATAAACCACTTGACGCTATCTTTCTGTCAAGAACTGTTTTTGCGTCCAAATGAGCAAATGCTGTAGCTGGAGCTGGGTCTGTTAAGTCATCTGCCGGAACATAAATAGCCTGAATTGAAGTGATGGAACCATTCTTTGTAGAAGTGATTCTTTCCTGTAATTCACCCATTTCACTTGCTAAAGTTGGTTGGTAGCCTACTGCTGAAGGCATTCTTCCTAATAATGCACTTACTTCTGAACCAGCCTGGGAGAAACGATAAATGTTATCAATGAATAATAAGATATCCTGATTTTCCTTATCACGGAAATGTTCAGCCATTGTTAATGCGGATAAAGCAACTCTCATTCTGGCTCCTGGTGATTCATTCATCTGGCCATAAACTAGAACTGTCTTATCTAAGACGCCACTTTCTTTCATCTCATAGTAAAGGTCGTTACCTTCTCTAGTTCTTTCACCAACACCGGCAACAACTGAAAGACCGTTATGTTCAACAGCGATTGTGTGGATTAGTTCCTGCATCAAAACAGTCTTACCAACACCAGCACCACCGAATAAACCAATCTTTCCCCCTTTAATATATGGACATAATAAATCAATTACTTTAATGCCTGTTTCCAAAATTTCAACGTTAGTCATCTGCTGCTCAAAAGAAGGAGCTTTTTTATGAATAACGTCCTTTTCGATATTTTCATCCAATGGATCTAAGCCATCAATTGGCTGACCTAAAAGATTAAACATTCTTCCTAATGTTTCCTTGCCTACTGGTACAGAAATAGCTTTACCAGTATCGTAGGCTTTCATGCCTCTTGTTAAACCAAAAGTCTGACTTAAAGCAATACATCTGACTTTATCATCACCAACATGCTGTTCTACTTCTGCAACAACATCACCCTGACTAAAAGGTATAATGACAGCATTATATAACTTTGGTAATTCTTCATTAAAACGGATATCCAGAACTGGTCCTACGATCTGAACAACTTCTCCAACATTACTGTTCATATTTATACCTCCTTATTTCTGTGATGCTGCACTTAATTCATTCATCTGCTGGGTGATTGCAGCTTGTCTTGCCCTATTAGACTGTAATTTCAATTCATCAATTAATTCTTCCGCATTCTTATTGGCAATATCCATAGCATTACGTCTCGCCGCATTTTCAGCTGTCTTGCTGGAAAGGAAGATGACATAGATTTGTGAAGAGACATACATTGGAATTAATTCATTTAATAATTCATCCCTGCTTGGTTCAAGGTAAATATCATCAGATTCAATTTCTTCATCAAACTTGATTGGTAATACCTTTTCCATTTTCGGCATGTAAGTCAATGTATTGATGTATTCAGTGTAAACAACATCAATTGTACTGATTTCGTCTTTTGTATAAAGAACCAAAATGTCATCAATCAGCTTGTTGATAATCTTTGGCTGGATGTCGTCAAGTTCAGTATATTTTTTGACAACCGTATATTCATTTTTGATAAGCCAGTTAATTCCAATTTCACCAACCGCAAATATAGGCTCATTTTTAGGAATATTTTCCCAAACAAACTTTAAGATATCATCATTATAACTGCCACATAATCCTGAGTTGGAAGTAATGATAATGTGTAGTGGGTTGTGGTTAACTGGTCTATCTAAATATGGGTTTGTTTCTTTTCCCTCAATTTCCACAGAAAGAACTGCCTTAACAAATCCCTTAAGGTCTTGTGCGTATTGGGCATTTACTTCTGTTAAGGTCTTATATTTCTGCAACTTCGCTGTAGCAACCAATTCAGTTGCTTTTGTCAGTTTATAAGTAGAGTTTACAGATTGCAGACGCTTTCTGATTTCACTAAGCTGCATCCTTATTTCCTTCCTGATGGTATGCTTTTGAGAATGTTGCGATTGCCTCAACCAGGCTGTTTTCTAACTGCTGGTCAAGGTTTTGAGTTTCGATTAACTGTTTAATTAAATCAGGATGAGTGATATTAACATATTCAATTAATTCATTCTGATAAGTTTGAACATCGTTAAGTTCAATGTTATCAACTAAACCATTCTTATTAGCCAACAATAAGATAATCTGGTTTTCTAAACTCATTGGCATGTATTGTGGTTGTTTTAATAATTCTGTTAAGTGTCTGCCATGGTTAATCTGCTTTCTTGTTGCAGGGTCTAAGTCAGAGCCAAATTGAGCAAAGTCTAAAACTTCCTGATATTGTGACAAATCGAGTTTCAAAGAAGAAGAAACTTTCTTCATGGCTTTTACTTGGGCTGCTGAGCCTACACGAGAAACAGACAGACCATAATCAATAGCTGGTCTTACACCGCTGTTAAATAAATCACTCTGTAAGAAAATCTGTCCGTCAGTAATAGAAATTACGTTGGTAGGAATATAAGCAGAAATGTCACCAGCCTGTGTTTCAATGATTGGTAATGCTGTTAAAGAGCCGCCACCTAATTTCTCAGATAATCTTCCACTTCTTTCTAATAATCTGGAATGCAGATAGAAAACATCACCTGGGTATGCCTCACGTCCAGCTGGTCTTCTTAACAATAATGACAATGTTCTATATGCGATAGCGTGCTTACTTAAATCATCATAAACGATTAAGACATCTTCGCCTTTTTTCATCCAGTATTCGCCAATACTACAACCAGCATATGGAGCAATATATTGTAATGAAGGCATTTCTGAAGCACCTGCTACTAATACTGTTGTATAAGATAAAGCGTTATATTGTTTTAACTTATCAACAATCTGCGCAACAGTTGAGTTTTTCTGACCAATAGCAACATAGATACATTTAACATTCTTATCATGCTGATTAATGATTGTATCAATAGCTAAGGCTGTTTTACCAGTTTGTCTATCTCCGATAATTAATTCTCTTTGACCTTTGCCAATTGGAATCATGGAGTCAATAATCTTGATACCTGTCTGTAATGGCTGATTGACTGGCTGACGGTCAATGATACCTGGGGCTGGCACTTCAATTGGATAATAATCATCAGCTTTGATGCTTCCTTTTCCATCAATCGGATTACCTAAAGCATCAATGACACGACCTAATAATGCGTCACCAACTGGAACTTCTACAACTTTACCAGTTGAGTTTACTTCCATACCTTTAACGATGTCATTGCCATCACTTAATAAAGCTGCCTGGATTCTTTCTTCTTCCAAATCCATTACCATGGCTTTGTGTTTACCAATCTGCAGTAATTCACCAGACATAGCTTTGTATATTCCTGATAAGTTGACAATGCCGTCACCGACAGTATCAACATATCCTGTTGTATAAGTTGACTGTGTCTCAATTTGAGACTTATCAAATAAATTAATATCTTCAATTATGGATGAAGTGATATTTTCTAAATCGACAACATCATTCTGGTTTAATAATGACTGTTTCAGTTTTTCCATTTTGATCTTGTATGAACCATCCCATACATTATCATTAATGACAACTTTAACACCGCCGATTAAGTCTTTATCAATTTTGTTTTCAAATTTAACTTCCCTAGCTAATTTCTTAGAGAATGTTAATTCCAGGGTAACTAGATGCATATCATCTAAAGGTGAAGCACTATAAACTGTTCCATAAGTGATTCCTCTTGATGAGTAGTAATAAGAAAGGAACTCATGAATCAGTTGTTTTTCAACATGGCTTCTAGGAATTTGATCGCGCACTAAAAACAATGCATATAAAACAGCATTTTCTAAACGGTTTTTAAACTTCTTCTGTAATTGCGCTTTCTTCTCTGATGATGTGTAATCTGGTGATTCAATATATTTTAATAATTGCTCGTCCTTATTCAGGGCATCATTGATTCTCTTTATCTGAAGGTAGTATAAGTCAACCTGGTTTTCCTGGTTGGCTAAGTCCATCAGATTTCTAGCATAACGGCTGACGTTTATACTCATTTGTTAACGACTTCCTTAACGAAAGAGTCAATAGCATCAATATCAGAACCTTTATCAAGCTTGCTGCCCAATAACTTTTCTGCTGCTGTAACAGCAACTTCAACGATTTCCTGATGCATGCTTTCCATTAACTGCTTGCGTTGTGCTTCAACTGTGCTGTTAGCCTGTTCAATGATACGTGCAGCCTCAGCTTTACCCTGTTCAATAAGAGCTTCCTTGGCTTCTTCTCCCTGTTTACGGGCGTTAGCAATTATTTCTTCAGCTTGCTGGTTAGCCTGCTGAATCTGTTGCTGAATCTGATCATTTGTCTGCTGATTTTCTTTTAACAGCTTTTCTGCTTCGCTTAAGCGTGACTGTTCGTATTCACTTCTGGTATCAAGAATTTTCTTGACTGGTTTATAAGCCAGTTTGTACATCAGAAAGAACAGTACTGCTGTAGCAGAAAGTTGTGTCAAAGCAGTCCAAGGATCAGGTACCAGCTGTGACAGAATATCAACTATCTGCATATACTATGCACCTAAGATGAAGATGATTAAGAAAGCGACAAGAAGACAGTAAATAGCGCATGTTTCTGAAATAGCAGCGCCGATGATAGCCATGGACTGAATCTTGCTGGCAGCATCTGGATTTTTACCGATGTTGTCAACAGCTTTTAAGGCGATCTTTCCTTCCATGACGCCTGTAATACAGCCAGCCATTACACATAATGTAGCTGCAAATGCCAATAAAGCTTTATCCATAATATTTCCTCCTATTAATCGTTTGGTAATTCTTTACTAATAAATGAAAGTGATAAAATCACAAATATATATGCCTGCATTGCACCCGAGAACAAATCAAAATAGAAATGTAATACTGGAGCAACGATAACACCAACAATATTGAACTTGCCAATAACCGGAATTAATGCTGATACTCTGGAAAGCATCTGATAAATAACAGAAATCAGAATTCCACCGGAAAGGATGTTTCCGAATAATCTTAATGATAATGATAATAATGTAGAGAACTTACTTAAAATGTTAAGAACTACAAATGGAGCGAATGGTTCAAACCAGCTCTTGATATAACTCTTTATGCCTTTTGCCTGCTCTGCATAGTATTCAATTAAGATACATGTTAAAGCGGCTAAAACTAAAGTAACGGAATAGTTTGATGTCGGAGTATCTAATGAGAACAAACCGGCAATATTACTTACAAAGACATATAAGATGACAGACATCATATAAGGAGTTAAGAACTTAGCAGCCTTATCATTTGTCTTTTCCTTGACGATCTTATCAAGCATTTCCGTGCCCATCATAACTAATAAGACAATTCCTTTAGGTTGGGATAATGGGTCAAACTTCTTTAATTTACGATTTACAATCACTAACAAAAGAGCAAGAACTGCGGTAATGATAATGATTGAATAAACTGTTGATTGTAATTGCATTACTGTTTCTCCTCCTTTTTAACTTCGTTAATGATTAACGCTGGTAAGAATATTACCATTCCTATTCCAACACCGATAATACTTATTTTATCTGGCCATTTGACCGCAATATACATCGGCAACGCCATTACAAATAATCTTAATATATTGGTAAACATTACCGGTAAGGGATTTTGTATATCCTGCTTCATAATAGCACTAAATGAGTTGGCCAACATGGTTAAATTAATTAATGAGAATATTGTGCCTAAAATTATTCCCGCGGAAATATTGCGATAGAATGGAGCAAATATGATGGCAATAATTAAAGAAATAATAGCGGTTATTTTAAATACACGGTTGCTCATTTTCTTTAGTATCCTTGCCAGCATATTGGGATATGTTCTGTTCAATTTTTTGGAAGTATTTGCTGACATTTTCTCTTTCTGATTTACTGAAGCCATTTGTCAAAATATCCATGAATTTCATCTGTGCTGACTGTCCTTTTTCGACCAGTTCATCAGCTTCAGAATTTAACAACAGATACTGTTGACGATGGTCATCTTCAGCCTGGATACAACTGATATAACCTCTTTCAATTAAGTCTTTTAAAGACATGGAAACAAGTGATTTTGTTAAATGTTGAGATTCAACAATTGTACTTGCAGTAACCTTACCAGGATTATTAGCCAGATACAAAAGAATCATCAGGGAAGTAACATTCACATCATATTCCTTACATACTGGTGAAAGTAATTGGTTATAGAGGTTTTTACAGGCATACACATTGTCTATAAGAGTTGTCATCGTTCCTCCAAATTAGTTCAAAATTGAACATTATTATCTTATTATTTTTTCTTTACCAGTTCAAGACAAAACGGAATGAAAACGTTTTAAAGGGCCCTAAATTTAGAGCCCTTCAGTTTTGTTAATGATTTTTGAAAGTTTTAATCTTTCTTTTTGTTTTTCGCAATGAAGTATGAGTTAGCCATATTCCAAACAAGGCTTGCCGAAGCAATTACGACTGCCAATGTTGGTACAGCATTGCCACCACCTTGTTTACTGCTTTGGTTGTTGGCCGCAATTACATTACCGGCATTGATTACTTTGCCATCTGATAATGTAATCATCAGATTACCATCCTTATCAATCTTACAATCAGTAATTGAAACGCCGCCTTCAGTCTTAATAACTGTTTCGCCATCTTTTCCATTAGTGACTGTGAACATATCATAACTACCATCTGTATATTCAATACGATAGTAATCAACTAACCCTTCACTATGGTCAAGAACTGTACGTTTAACACCAACACCCTTTTCACCATTTATACCATTATCACCATTTACAACAGTGAATGTATATGTATCACCATTACCCAATGTGATAGTATATGTGTCTTTATTACCATTACTTTCAGTCTTTTCAATATTGGTAATTCCAACACCATCTTTACCATTAGTTACCGTGAAGTTCTGAGTAGAACCATCAGTGAAAGTAATTGTATATGTATCAACACCATCAACACTCTTTGATAAAGTAATTGAAGCAATTCCATTACCATTAGATACTGTGAAAGTTTGTGTTCTGCCATTAGTGTAGTAGATTGTATATGTGTCTGTTAGACCATCACTACTTGTTAATTCAATTTTCTGAATACCAACTGTATAGCTGTCCAAGAAACGATAGCCTGGGGCAGAATCTAATGTTTCATTACCATCTTTAACGCTGACACCTGTAACGATGAATTCGTAAGTTGTACGTCCATCAATATTATCGAAGTCAAATGATAAATCAGTTGTTGTTCCAACTAATTCTTTTTCACCATTTGTTACTAAATAGATACAATAGCTTGTACATTTTGGATATCCATCGCTGCCATCATTTGGATCACTCCATTCAATACGTAAGAAGTCTGTATCACCATCTAAGTCTGGGTCATATGGGTCAACACTGACATCTTCCATTGGATTAGGTAATGATGATAAACCATCAATTGTGTAACCAACAACTGGTACATATTGAACTGCACCATTTGCAGCAAGCTTACCAGTTGGAATATTTGAATCCCATTGTGCTAAACGCCATGTAAAGCCATAAGATCTTACCTGAGCACGTGTATAGCCATCTGCCAACATTTCATCTTCCCAAATATTCTGAACGCTTCCTTCAATATCTACACCTTTACCTTCAGTGTAAGTTGTTGAAGTGCCTTTCATATAATCCAAGCTGACATAAGCACCAGCTGAAGCTTCAACGAATCCGCCATCGAAACCAAATGTTACAGTCATTTCAAAACTGAATCCATGAGCCATTTCTTCAGAATGTGCTTCTTCAGTTGAATATGAATAACCTGAAGATGTACATCCACCTTCATAACCAATTACCTTTCCAGAAGCATAATTAGTTATTCCACCTGTTCCTGTTACTGGGTAACCATATGGGTTTCCAGCATTTCCTAAATAAAGTGCTTGTGAGTCAATTTCAACCATTGGTGTGAAGTTGCTTGTTTTTGCAGCCATCTTTTGGTTGTATTCTCTGACAAACTGGTTGTATTCATCAACAGATAATAGCTGGTAGACAGGTTTGTTTACAACGGCAATTGCGATATCATTATTATCCCAGTTACCATTTTCATCAGCATAGTTGTATGTATAAACGAATACTGGTGTACGATATATTACAACAGAATCGGTTGCCTGTGCCGCAAATCCTTCTTTTACTGTATAACTTAAGGTACTTTCAAATGATTCTGACCAGTCCATCGCATATCCGGCTTGCATATCGACTCCACCAATTGTGCCCTGCATACTGATTGTGCCACCGGCACCAAATGATACGGCATTTGAAGTTCCTCTTGAATATGAAGTTGTTTCTTCTATTTCATAAGCTGTTCCAAATCCATCATAATAGTAACCTGCATCGTCCAAAGCTTTGAAGTTTGGTGCTGCCTGTAAAACGACTAATACTTCTGGGTCAGCATAAGTATATGTCTTACCCTTATATTTAACTAACATACCATCATTATCATTATCCATAGCGACAATATTGATACCTAAAGCTTCATCAGCTAAGTCATCACCTTTGTCCATAATCAGGTAGTTACTTTCATGATCTGAAGTTACATAAACTGCTTCAGAGATATTAGAAGGAATTCTTGTTGTTGCATCACGTTTTGAATTATTGATACCCATCATTCCTAATGAGAATACATAGTCATCTGTTAAATTTTCTTTTCTTCCGACAACATATACTATCTGTTCATATCCACATTTATTGCCATCAAAGTTACCGACAGCAGCATCAGAAATGAAGTTGGTACTTAAAGTTAATGATGCTCCAGCACCCATGTCATGGCTGTCAAAATAAGTGTTGTCATAAATCATTGAGACATTTGTAGAAAGGTCATAAAGGTCACCCTGAATAAATACATATGCTGGGTTTGCCCGACCATTCATATAAACACCTTCAACAACTAACTGTGGCCATGTATAGTCTGTACTGTCGTAGATAGTATATTGTGTGAATTTGTTTAAATCAGTACTTGTATTAAAGAAGCTCTTTTCGAAGTTTTTAGTTGAAGGATTGTAACATAACTTTTCAATAACAAGTTTGTTTTCAGCACTCCAGCTATCCATACACTTACTGTTATCACCTTTAAGTTTTATTGAAACTTTTTTACCGGCAACAATAATATCATCTGTACCATTGCCATCAACATCAGCAACTGTTAAACCAGCTGCTCTGATTGTTGTGTAAGTACTATCATTAGATCCGCTATATCCATCTTCAGCATACCCTTTACTGTAATGACCATTTTCCTTACGGAGTACAGTTTTTCTTTGTCCTTCTGCCGCTTTAACACCATAACTTACACCAATGAATGGTGTTACATAAAGAGCATTGTAACTGCCTCTCTTTGTACCAATATCGTTACAATATGACAGGATTGCTAAATCGTCGATACCATCTTTATTGATATCCCCTGTTGCTAAATCTACAGATAGTCTCTGATCTCCATCAACGTCTGAACTTGTAAGAATCTTATCAGCATCATTGTTGTATGCTTCGTTTAACAAATTCTTAAAAGGCGTTGTATTCATAAGCGAAACAGTGTTGTTATTGTCTACTTTAACTTCAATTAAACCATAAGCCTGTTGGTTTTCACCTTTTGAACGTTCATGGTCAAAAGCACCATAGACAACAACTGTATCCATGTTATCGCCATCATAGTCACCTGCTGTAATAGAAATGAAGTCCTGCATCTGATAGAAAGCAGAGTTAGTACCCATCCAATCCATAGCACCAAGTTCCTCATAATTTGACCATCTGTTATTAATGGAATCGTATACCATGATGTAGACACGTTTATTCTTCCAAACACCAACTAAAGCTACATGGTCTTTTCTTCCTGAACCTGTTGGGTCGAAAGCGACAGTCTTTGTAAAACTCAATGTGTTTGGTGAAGGTTCACTCTGATCTGAAGGTTTTGAATTGTATTTTCCGTTTGAACTATTCAAGTTTGTTACTTTCTTAAATGAACCAGTTACAGAGCCAGTATTTCCATCTTGACTTTTTAATGTATCATAAGACTGGAATACTGTTGTTTTACCCCACTCTGCTGTATACATCAGCATTAGTTCGCTTTCTTCTGATAGTAAGAATGGAACTCCATAGCCATAGCCGTATGGGTCATCAGCGCCTTCCTTATCGAAGTTCTCAGGCTTTTTATCCTCCATATCAAGTAAGCTGGTTCCATCTTGTGCGCTTACTACTGTTGTTGGTAAAAGTGAGAAAACCGACACTGCACAAAGCATAAAAGCTAGCAATTTTGCTACTACTTTCTTTTTCATCTACTTCTTCTCCTTTCTATTCGTTTTATTTGAAAATCCTAATTATTTATCGCGAATATTTTGTGTTGTTAATTATTTATACAATTAAGATATTATATTTGTCAATATATGTAAAAATATCATAAAATAAAGGCTTTATTTGACCCAGCGAAATATTGCTCAAGGTAATAAAGCCTTTAATTTTTATGCTAATTTGTTCATTATTGCCAATATAAACTGGCTGGATAAAAATCCTAAAGCCAAAGACATCAAAATTACCAATAATCGCGCTTTAGCCGGTCTAGTTTCAACTGGTAGCATGATTTTGGCAAAGTCAATCGAACTGAGGCACCAGAACGATGCCCACATCATCATAAAGTACAAAACTAATTGAGCTATTTGTTTAACACCCATATTCTGTCACCTTCTTTTTATCTTCAGCAGATATTCTAAGTGAATCTCTTACCTTCTGCTTGAAATACTTTGTTGTTTCCATATCTAAATCATCAATAACACCATAAACTTTATCAGGATAATTGACAAAGGCGGTTGCTAACAACCAGGCATTAGCCATCTTAATGGTGTAATCTCTTTCTTTTAAATCTCTTGAGTAATCAATGATCTCATCAATATGTTGATCATCAAGATACTGGTCTATTTCCATAACAAGAATGAATCTTTCCAGATAAGGATAGTTTAGGCATAACTGGCTATCCTGTCTCCATTTATTCATAACCTGCCATAAAGCAGATAGATCATCTTTTTTTAATTTAAAAGTTGCGGAAGTAGAGTCAACTAAACTCCAACAATCACACTTCTGTAAAAATTGAGTAAGATATTCTTCTTTAACTTCAATCTTTTCTTTACTGTAACCAATAACCAGTCCCTGTAACATCAATTCCTCATAACTGGAATCATCAATATTTCCAACGGCAGCCAGTCCTTCTGTTTTGGCAATTTGTTTTGCCATATCTCTAAGCGCCTTAGCGCGAACACCTAAAATAGGATAAGAAGTCTTAATAATTCTTTCGCTGAATGCTTTATAAGCATCTTCTTTTATTCTGTTAAGTTCATCTTTTATATTCATAACTTAATTAT